>ENA-ORCS01000013-ORCS01000013.1-marine-metagenome-genome-assembly--contig:-NODE-13-length-235175-cov-8.746046_pt1 | contig 235175 bp, 196 predicted proteins | sample MGYA00237781_ERZ508513 | MGnify/ENA primary metagenome ERZ508513 (study PRJEB26184, sample SAMN06268793) | marine metagenome | isolation source: Eden Landing Ponds, San Francisco, CA, USA | place... | reverse complement strand
TGCGCCTCGAAGCGAACGGCTCTGCCGTGAGCGGGCGGTGCGGAGAGCGAGAATATCCCGCTCAGCGACCGCGAGCGCGGCGAGGGCTTTCAACTCACTACGGAAGATGCGGTCACGGTGCCGTCAGCGGTAGAAACGACACCTAGCGAGCGCGGCGAAGGCTTGCAACTCACTACGGAAGATGCGGTCACGGTGCCGTCAGCGATGGAAACGACACCTAGCGAGCGCGGCGGGGGCTTGCAACCCACAGGACCATCTGCTGTCGCGGTCGCGGTGCTGTCTGCGAATTCGGTCACTCATAGCATCCGTTCGAACTGACCGAGCGGGGGGAACCGAAGCGTCTCCTCACTATCTTCGTCCCACACGACGGGTCGAAAGGAGGCGACGCCGGTGACGAGCGGCGACAGTTCCGGTCGCGCAGTGCCGATCCGGCCGTTGACGGACACGCCCTCGACGAGGCGGTTGAACGACGGGCAGACCACGACATCCGAGCGACGGTAGGCACCGTCGCCGAGCAGGAAGCAGGGCCGTTTCTGCCCCTCGATGACGATGGTCGGGTGGTCGTGGCCGATCACGTAGCGGTCGGCCGCGGTGTCGGGTTCCTCGTGGCCGTGACAGACGACCGTCGTCGGGTCGGTGTCGAGTTCGTACTCCTCGTTGATCTCGCCCGCGTAGGCCTCCGCGAGCATCGTGTCGTGGTTGCCCCGGACCACGACCAGACGTGCGCCGCTTTCGCGGACCGTCCGCGAGAGGTCCGTGAGCGCGCGGTCGGCGGCCTCTGGGACGTAGTCGAACGAGTGGAAGACGTCGCCCGCGAGGACGACTTCGTCAGGCTCGAAGTGGGCGAGCAGGCTCTGCAAGCGCTCGACGCAGTCCTCGCCCGCACCCAGCGGGAGTTCCACGTTCGAGGCCGCGCCCTTCCCGAAATGGAGGTCCGCGACGACGAGCGTTCCGTCGACGTGGAGGGCGCGGTCGCGAAACTTGAGCGCCATTGCTCGCTCTCGGTGGTGTGCCCTGAAATGCGTACCGCTCGCTAGGAGGTGTATAGACCGCACCCACGACCGCAGTTTATCCTCAGCGATGAAAGCCCTCGACCCGCTCGCGAGCTGTCGATGTGACTGCAGACGCAACCGCACTCGATCCCACGCGGTGAAAGCCCTCGACCCGCTCGCGGTCGCTCCGGGACATATCCGCGCTCTCCGCACCGCCCGCGCTGATAGGGGTCCCGGAGGCGACTACATGAACGCGAGCGCGCCTCGCCCTTTCAGTCCACCAGGAAATATCTCGTCGCGAGCGTCTAGAAACGGTGGCTATCCGGACGGGCGTGAGCCTCACGCCTCCCCAGCCTCCTGCGCGCCTCGTCGTGCCTCCTCGGTGCTCGTCCCTCGCACGGTACGTCGCGCCACGGAGGGCGCGACGGCGCGCGCCGGAGCGGTTGATTCCATGTTCGCCGATCCCGTTCACTACTCGGTCGCGTCGCGGTACTCCGCGGCAGTGACGGTGTAGCGGTGGGCGTCGACGGCGGTTCCGTCCTGATTCGTCACGAAGTTTCTGAGCAGGCCCTCGTGACGGCCGCCGTGGACCTCGACGTACCGCGAGACGGCGGTCCGGGACTCCTCGTTGCCGCGCTGGACGGTCACGACCACCGCATCGAGGTCGAGTCGCTCGAACGCCATCTCCATGAGCGCGCCGGCGCGCTCGCCGGAGTAGCCCCGCCCCCAGAACGGCTTGCGAAACCAGACGCCGAACTCCGCCGTCCGGGCGTCCCAGTCGACGTCGATACCGGTGACGCCGGCGAACTCGCCGGCACCGTCCTCGCCGGCCTTCGGACGGATAGCGTAGGTCTGGGCCTCGTCGGCCTCGCGCTGGCTCGCGACGTGGTCGTAGAACTCCCGGGTCTCTTTCGGAGTCCGATGGGGGCTCCAGGTCAGGTGCTCGGTGACCTCGTCGATGTCGGGCGCGCCCTCGCGGACGTGCTCGTAGAACTCGAAGACCGGCACCGCGTCGGGCGTCAGCGCGTCGAGTTCGAGGCGGTCGGTCTCGATGCGTTCGGGGAAGAGTTCGGCCATGTAAGACGACGGGGCGGCCGCCGACAAGTGACTTTCCGGGGTGTGTCAGTGCGTGTTGAGGGACGCGACGGCGGGGCGCAGGCGGGGGGAATTAAGCCGAGTGCGCCCGGACGGGTGGGTATGGTGGACGTCCTCGCGACCAAGCGCGCGGCGACACGCTTTCGGATCCTGGTCGAGATCGCGGAGCGCCAGCCCGCGGTCAGCCAGGGTGAAATCGCCGACGCGGTCGGGGTGACCAGCCAGGCCGTCAGCGAATACATCCGCGAACTCGTCGAGGACGGTCTCGTCGAGAAGGAGGGGCGCTCGCGCTATCGCGTGACGACGGAGGGCGTCGACTGGACGCTCCAGGCGGCCGCGGACGTGCGCCGCTTCGCCGACCACGTCACCGAGGACGTCCTCGGAAGCGTCCAGGAGGACGCGGCCATCGCCACGGCGCCCGTCGCCGAGGGCGATACCGTCTCGCTGTCGATGCGCGACGGCCTCCAGCACGCCACCCCCGCCTCTCCAGAGGAAGCCGGCGACGAGCCCGCGGCCACCGGCGTCGCGACGACGGACGCCGACGAGGGCGAAGTCGTCGGCGTCACCGGGTTCGAGGGCGTCATCGACCTCGATCCGGGCGAGGTCAGCGTCCTGCAAGTGCCCTCGATCCGCTCCGGGCGACCCGCAGAGGACCGCCTCGCCGAGATCGAGGCGGCCTGCGTCGACGCCGACCTCGTCGTCGCGGCGGGAGTCGAGGCCGTTGGAGCGCTCCGGACGGTCGGGGTCGAACCGGCGACACACTTCGCGGCGGGCGAGGTGGCCGCCGACGCGGCCTCCCGGGGCCTGGGCGTGGTCGTCGTCGCCATGGCCGACGGCGTCGGCCGCGTGACGGACGCGCTGCGCGATACCGGCGTCTCCTACGAGGTGACATGATGACCGACGACACACTCGATACGGCGGTGGAATCGTTTTTCGAAGACGTCGACGAAACCCTCGAAGAGTACGACCGGGGGTACGCCGACGCCGACGCGACCCTTCGGGTCCTGCGCGCACACCTCGACGAACTGCGCGAGGCCGCGGAGGAGTGACCGAGCCCCGCGAAACTGTCGAGGAGTAGCCGGGCGTTCACGATTCGCGACCCTTCGTTCCGGGGGAAGAGAGATATAGCCGGCGGGCGAATTAGCAGATATGACAGACATCGTGATAGTCGAGGGAGCGCGAACGGCACACGGCGCGATGCTCGGATCGCTGTCGGAGGTGCGCGCGCCGGCACTCGGCGCGGCCGCAGTGGAGGAACTGCTCGACCGCTCGGGCGTCGACGGGACGGACGTGGACTGGGTCGGTCTCGGCAACGCCGTCCAGGCCGGCGTCGGGCAGGTGCCGGCACGGCAGGCCGTCGTCGAGGCCGGCCTCCCCGACGACACGCCGGTGACGACCGTCAACGAGGCGTCGGGGTCGGGTCTGCGGGCCGTCGCGCTGGCGGTCGACCGCATCGAGGCCGGGCGCTCGAGCGTCGCCGTCGCCGGCGGCATGGAGTCGATGTCGAACGCGCCGTATCTCCTCCGCGACCACCGCAAAGGGCGCGCCCACGGCAACTCCGAACTCACCGACGCGATGGTGTACGACGCGCTCTGGGACGTAGGTTACGACGCCCACATGGGCGAACTCACCGAACGTCTCGTCGCCGAGCACGACGTCTCCCGACAGGCCCAGGACGAGTACGCGCTCCGGTCCAATCGGCACGCGGCCGAGTCCATCGAGGAAGGGGTCTTCGACGAGGAACTCGTCCCCGTCGAAGTGGACGACCACCTCGTCACCGAGGACGAGGGCCCCCGGACCGACACCTCGCTCGACAGGCTCGCGAGTCTGCCACCCGCCTTCCGCGAGGACGGGACGATCACGCCGGGGAACGCCTCGAAACTCGCCGACGGTGCGGGCGCGGTGATGCTCGCGGACGCCGAGGTGGCAGCCGAGCGAGGGCTGGGGCCGATGGTCCACGTCGAGGACTACGCCGTCGCCTACCGCGACCCCGCGGAGTTCTCGGAGGCCGTCGGCGACGCCGTCGAGACACTGCTCGACCGCAACGACCTCGGGGTCGGCGACATCGACCACTACGAGTTGAACGAGGCGTTCGCGGCGCAGACGGTCTACCTCCGCGACCGACTCGGCCTGCCCGAAGAGCGGGTCAACCCGCTCGGCGGTGCGGTGGCGCTGGGCCATCCCATCGGCGCCAGCGGCGGCATCCTCACGACGACGCTCGCTCACGCGATGGTCCGCGAGGACCACGACCGCGGCGTCGTCGGGATGAGCGTCGGTGGCGGCGGCGCAATCGTGATGTTGCTGGGTCGATGAGTGGTGGGGCGGCGGCGTCGCGAGTGAGCGTCGGCGGACGGTCCGAGAGCGGGCCAGTACCTTTGACGCTGGCGTCCGAGTGGGCGGGTATGTCTCGAACAGCAGTCATCGCCGGCGTCGGTCCGGACCTGGGTGCATCGCTGGCGCGAACGTTCGCGGCGGAGGGCTGTCAGGTCGCGCTGCTCGCGCGCTCGGCCGAGTTCATCGAGGACCTCGCCGCGGACCTGCCGGACCCCGGTGAGGGGCTGGCAGTACAGACGGACATCGCCGATCCAGAGCAGGTCGCGGCGGCCTTCGAGACGGTCCGCGACGAGTTCGGACCGGTGGACGTGCTCGTCAACCACGCCAGCGCGGGGTCGTGGAAGGGGCTGATGGACGCCTCGCTCGAGGAGTTCGAGCGCGCGTGGGCGGTCAACGGCCGCGGCGTGTTCTGCTGTTCGCGAGAGGCCGTCGGCGACATGCTCGACGGCGACGGCGGCACTGTCATCTTCACCGGCGCGACGTCCGCGGTCAGGGGCCGCGGCGGCGCGATCGGGTTCTCCGCGGCGAAGTTCGCGGCCCGCGGCATGGCCGAGGACATGGCGCGGGAACTCGGCCCCGAGGGGATCCACGTGGCCCACGTCGTCGTCGACGGCCAGATACTGCCCGCCGACGAGGCGGCGCGACCGATGGACCGCGACGCGGAGACGTACCTCGACCCCGACGAGATAGCCGAGACCTACTGGCACCTCGTCGAACAGGACCGCTCGACGTGGACGCTCGAACTCGACCTCCGGCCGCACGTCGAGGAGTTCTAATCGCCCGCTCACCGTCGGGCGCGGCCATCCTTACCGGTCGAACAGGACGGCCCCGACGAGGTACACGAACAGGGCGACAGCGAGCGCGATGGGTGCCCCGATGGCGAGGCTCGCTTCTTCCTGGGTGAATGCGTAGGCGAGCATCGCGATACCGCCGATTTCGAGTCCGAGGCCGAACAACTTCCTCGTTGGGCCACCACCGACACGGTCGATGAGGTCGGAAAACGGCACGTTCTCCTCGCCCTCTTCCTGTGCGGCGGAGAGCCGGATGAACCACGGCATGAAGAGGTAGTTACCGACGCCGACGAACACCCCGGCGACGGCCCCGTACAGGGCGTTCTCCAGCGCGAACACGCCGACCGCGGTCATCGCGACGGCTGTCATCACTGCCGATCCGATACCGAGGATGTCGCTGAACCGTTCTACGTCTTCCGACTGCGTGGAGGGCTTACGCGACGTGTGACGCGACTGTCTACTAAAAGACACTGATCTGACCGTTCTGCCGACCGCCGGAACCGGTGTGACTAAGACGAGGCCGTCGTGAGATTCCTCAAGAGTTATCGGGGAGCGCGCCGGGATGTCGGGTATGACGGAGTTCTCACGGCGGGTCGAGCAGGTGTCGATCTCGGGCATCCGGGAGGTGTTCGAGGCCGCGGGCGAGGACGCGATCAACCTCGGCCTCGGCCAACCCGACTTCCCGACGCCGGAACACGCTCGCGAGGGCGCCATCGAGGCGATCCGCGCCGGCAAGGCCGACGAGTACACCTCGAACAAAGGGACGGAGTCGCTCCGGGAAGCGATCGCCGGCCGCTACGCGGCCGACACCGCACTCGAGGTGGACCCGAACGACGTCATCGCCACGGCCGGCGGCAGCGAAGCGCTTCACATCGCGCTCGAAGCCCACGTCGACCCCGGCGAGGAAGTCGTCTTCCCCGACCCCGGCTTCGTCTCCTACGAAGCGCTCACCCACATCGCCAGCGGCGAGCCCGTCCCCGTCTCGCTCCGCGACGACCTGACGATGGCCCCCGAGGCGGTCGAGGACGCCATCACCGACGAGACGGCCGCGTTCGTCGTCAACAGTCCCGCGAACCCCACTGGAGCCGTCCAGTCCCCAGAGGACATGCGCGAGTTCGCCCGCATCGCCGACGAGCACGACGTGCTCTGTATCTCCGACGAGGTGTACGAGCACATCGTCTTCGAGGGCGAGCACCGCTCGCCGCTGGAGTTCGCCGAGAGCGACAACGTCGTCGTCGTCGGCGCCTGTTCGAAGACCTACTCGATGACCGGCTGGCGACTCGGCTGGGTGACCGGTTCGAATCGGCGGATCGAGCGGATGCTCCGGGTCCATCAGTACGGCCAGGCCTGCGCCACCGCCGCCGCCCAGTATGCCGCCGAGGCGGCGCTCACCGGTCCGCAGGACGTCGTCGACGAGATGGTCGCCGCCTTCGAACAGCGCCGCGACGTACTCCTCGACGGCCTCGACGACATCGGCCTCGACTGCCCCACCCCGAAGGGCGCGTTCTACGCGATGCCCGAAGTCCCGGACGGGTTCGTCGACGAGGTCATCGACCGCGGCGTCGTCGTCGTTCCCGGCGAGGCGTTCGGCGACCATGGCGCCGGCTACGCCCGCATCTCCTACGCCGTCGACGTCGAGACGCTGAAGGACGCTCTGGAGATTATGGACGACGCCTATCGCGCCGTCGCCTGAACTCGCGTCGGCGCTTTTCTCACTGTTCGCTGACGGAGCGGTTGCGGTGTAGTTCGGTTGCGGTGGCGCGCGCTGTCGCGCGCTTTCATGCGCGCGACGGAGCCGTGCGAGGGATGAGGAGCGCAGGAGGCACGACGAGCACCGCAATCGGCTGGGGAGGCTCGTGGCTGTCCGCGGTTGCGGTGCGGGGCGGTCTGTGCGGTCCTGGTGGACTGAAAGGGCGAGGCACGCCCGCGTCCAGTTCAGTCGCTTGAGCGTGGCCCTATTCTCGCGGGCGGTGCGGAGAGCGAGAATATCCCGCTCAACGACCGCGAGCGGGACGAGGGCTTTCATCGCTGAGGACACTCTGTTGTGGCGGTTGCAGTGTCTGGAAGCGAGCGGGACGAGGGCTTTCATCGCTAAGGATCTGCTGCGGTTGCGGTGTCGGCTGTGGTCGGAACGACAGCTAGCGAGCGGAGCGGGATATTTCAACGCAAAAATTCGAGTGCGGTCGTGGTTCAAGCCAACGAACGAGTAGGCCCACTCCAGACCACACAATCATCTCCTCAGTCGGCTTCGGCCTCGACGTCCAGGTCAGCCAGTCGGTCGGTGGGCTCCTCACGCGTCACCGTCGACCGATTACTCGTCGCGTCTTTCGTCACTCGAACGAGATCGTCGGCGGCGCCGACGAGTTCTTCGTCGTGGCTGACGACGAGGATCTGCTCGACGCCGTAGCTCCGCATCGCGTCGACCAGCTCGACGAGCTGCGAGACGTGCCCCGAGTCCAGAAAGACGGTCGGTTCGTCGAGGATGAGCGGCGGGGTCGGCGCCGCGCCTTCGATACCCTCGGCGAGCAGCCGATAGATCGCACAGCGGAGGCTGAGATTGAACAGCGCGCGCTCCCCGCCGGAGAGTTGCTCGGGGTCGAGCGTCTCGCCGTCTTTCTGGACGACGGTCAGCTCGTAGTCGCCCGAGAGCTCGATCCGGGCGTAGGAGTCGTTCTGGTAGACCAGATCGAAGATCTCGTTGAGCATCGTCTCCAGGGTCTCGACGTTCTGGCGGCGCAGTTCGGCCCTGAGACTCCCGTACATCTCCTGCAACCGCGCGGCCTCCTCGTAGAGCGAGTCGAGCCACGAGACGCGCTCGGCGAGGTCGTCGCGGCGCTCGCGCAGCGACTCCAGTTCCTCGATCTCGTTCTCGACGCCGCCGATGGCCGTCTGGAGTTCGTCGCGGCGCTCGCGCAACTCGTCGAGTTTCTCGTCGACCTGCTCGATGTAGTCGACGGCAGTGTCGCGCGACTCCCTGGCCTCCTCCAGTCGCGATTCGTCGAACTCCTCTTCGAGGTCCGCGCGTCGCTCGCGCAGGTCCGCGAGGCGCTCGCGGCGCTCGTCGTTGGTCTCGCCCAGCCGTTCGCGGCGCTCGCGCAGTCGCTCGATGGCCTCCTCGGCGTCGGCGATAGCGTCGAGCAACTCGGCGATCCGTTCACAGCGCTCGCGCTGCTCGCGCACGGTCGCGCGCTCGCCGTTGTGCTCGCCGATGCGCTCGCGACAGGCGTCGGCAGCCTCCGCTTTCTCGGCGGCCGCTTCCCGTTTCTCCGCGGCGGTCGCCTCGTGCTCGTCGGCCTCCGCGCGCAACCGCTCCACCTCGCTCTCTTTCTCTTCGATGCTCGACTCGCGCTGTTCGACGAGGCGGGCGACGTTCTCGCGGTCGCTCTCGCGCTGGTCGACCTCGCTCTCGATGTCCACGAGTCGCTCGACCTCCTCGAGCCGGTCCTCCAGGTCGTCGCGCTCCTCGCGTTTTGCTTCGAGGTCGCCCTCCAGTTCGGCGAGTCGCTCGCGGTCTTCGTCGATCGTCTCGACGTGGGGCGCGCCGTCGACGTCCTGCCCGCACTCGGGACACTTCCCGGCCTCCAGCAGTTCCTCGGCCTCCACGATGGCCTCGCGCTGGTTCTCCACGTCGGCTTCCAGTCCGGCCACGGTCTCCCGCACTGCGTCGAGTTCGTCGCTCACCTCCGTCCGAAGCGCTTCGGCCTCACCGAACTCCACCGGCGCGTCCTCGAACTCCGCTTTCAGCGATTCGATCCGCTCGTCGAGGTCGGCCAGTTTCTCGCGGCGGTCGGCCAGGCTCTCGCGACCCTCCGCGACCTCCGATTCGAGGTCGTCGGCCCGCTCGCGCTTCTCCTCGGCCTGCGATTCGAGGTCGTCGGCGGTTTCGCGGAGGCTCTCGGCTTCGCTCTCGTACTCCGCCGCCGAGACGCTCTCGTCCTGAATGGCCGACTGGATCTCGTCGTCGCGCTCCGCGAGGGCGTCGATGCGCTCCGAGACTGTCGCCTCGTCGAGGTCGTCGGCGCCTTCGGCATCCAGATCGCTCTCGGCGAGGAGTTCCGCGGCCTCGCCGCGGCGCTCCGAGCGCGTCTCGCGGCGATCGGTGACCTCGTCGGCCACGTCCTCGCGCTCGCGTTCGGTCTCGGAAATCTTCGTCTGCAACGACTCGATATCGCTCTCGATGTCGTCCAGTTCGGATCGCTTTTCCTCGTAGTTCTCGAGCACCTCGACGGCGTTGTCGCGCGTCCCGACGGCGGCCTCGCGCTGTTTTTCGAAGCGTTCGATCTCACCCTGAACCTCCGAGAGCTCGCTCCGGTGGGCGCTCAGCTGGTCGTGGAGCCCTTTCTCTTCTTTCTCTTCGATCTGGTCTTCGACGTTCGAGAGGGCGCCGCGCTTGTCGTCGCGGACTCGGCCGACGCCGACGCGGGCGTCGCTGGCGCGCTCTCGGTACTCCTCGAGTTTCCCCAGTTGGAGCAGGGAGTCGAGCATGTCCTGGCGCTCGCCCGGCGAGGCGTTGATGAGCTTGTTCACCTCGCCCTGGCGGACGTACGCGCAGTTGACGAACGCCTCGGCGTCCATCCGCAACAGCCCCTCGACGTGTTCGCGCACGTCCCGAGCGCCCTCGATGGTGTGGTCGGGCGTCTCCAGCACGCACTTCGCGGTGGTCGCGCGCTCGCCGGTGGCGCGCACCCGCCGCTCGACGTGGTAGGACTCGCCGGCGTGACTGAACCAGAGCTCGACCTCGCAGTCTTCGGCGCCGATGGTCACCACTTCGTCGAGAGTCGTCTCGAGCGCCTTCGAGCCGTAGAGCGCGAAGAAACACGCCTCCAGCAGCGAGGACTTCCCGCTGCCGTTGAGCCCGTGGATGACCGTCACGCCGCGGTCCAGCCGCAGGTCCGCGTCGCCGTAACACTTGAAGTTCGACAGCCGCACGCGCTCGAACCTCACAGGAACTCCTCCAGCGTGCCGTCTGTCGCCTCTCCGCTCGATCCTGTTCCGTCCGCGGCCGATTCCGCTCCGTCGTCGGCAGACTCAGCCTCGCCGCCAGCCGCTTCCGACTCGTCGCCGGGCGGTTCACCACCGTCGGCGGTCGCGGCCTCGCTGTCGGCGACCGCGCTGTCGGATTCGTCGGCCTCGGCGTCCTCGCCGGTTTCGGCGTCAGTGCCCTCGGCCTCGGCGTCAGCGCTTTCGGTATCGGCGTCAGTGCCCTCGGACTCGGCGTCAGCGCTTTCGGTATCGGCGTCCTCGCCACCGTCGTCCGGTTCGACGCTGGCGAAGACGTCCCCGTCGCCCTCGTCTACCAGATCACGCACCCGCGTTTCGACCTCGGTGTCGACGTTCGAGTCGGCGACCTTGCTGGCCCGGACGGTCTCGTCGATGTCGCGGGCGGCGCCGCTGAGTCCGAGCTCGCGCACCCGCTCGCGCACCGCGTCGTCGGGGTCGGCGAAGCTGACCTCGCGTTCTGTCTCCTCGGGCGTCTCCCGGTCGTCGCTGACGCGCGCGACCAGCGCCCCGCGGTCCAGCGCGAACTCCTCCACCTCGGCGAGCGTGAACGGCTCTCCCTCGCCCTCGACGCGAACGACCGCCACCGCGTCGTCGAGCTCGTACTGCCCGATCCGTTCCAGCACGCGGTCGATCCCCTCGCCCTCGCCGAGTTCGATGTCCACGAAGACGAACTCGCGAGTGTCCAGCCCCCGTCGGCGGATATCCACGTCGCCGTCGAAGGTGACCAGGTTGTAGCCGCGGTCCTCGCGCTCGGCGGCGCTCGCCCGCTCTGTCGACCCGCAGTAAGTGACCCACGTCCCGTCGACTTCGACGGTCCCGGGGTCGTGGTTGTCTCCCAGCAGGAGCGCGTCGAACGCCACGCTCGCGGGATCCAGGATCTCGCTCGGGTCCCACTCGCCGAAGTCGAACGGCTCGAAGAGGCCGTGCGTGACCAGCGCGGCGTGAGCGGCGTCGTGGGGTTCGAAATCGGGCTCGAACCCCTCGCGCTGGGCGCGCGGGACGAAGTCCAGCCCGTAGAAGGCGGTGTCGCCGACGACGACGGGGTCGCTCCCCAGGCGAGTCGCGAGCCCGAGCGACTCGAAGAGGTCCAGCCACTGGCCCTCGCGTTTGGCCTCGTGGTTGCCGACGATGGCGAGGAAGGGGACGCCGGCGTCGTCGAGCGTCCGGAGGATGGAGAGGGTCGCCATGATGTCGCCCAGGTCCGGCCGACGATCGTGAAAGAGGTCGCCGGCGTGGACCACCGCGTCGACGTCGTCGGCGACGGCGTCGTCGACCACCTGCCGGAACGCGTCGGCGAAATCCCGCGTGCGCTCCGGCCGGTGATACTGCCGATACCCGAGGTGCGTGTCCCCGGTGTGTATCACGCGTGTCATCTACGACGGGGTATGCCACCCCGCCCTAAAGAGGTGTCGCGAGCGCGGCGGAAGTGAAATCCCGCGGCGCCAGTCCGGCAGGCCCGACCGCCCTCTGGCGGCGCCTGTCCGACAGGTCCGCCCGCCTCCCGGTGGCGCGGCTCAGCGGTGTCGAGAGGGCACAACGAGCGGGATCCGGCGCGGACCAGCGCCGGAAATCAGCCGTTTCGCACGCGTCGAGTCGTCGACTCGACGGTCAGCGAGTCGACTATTCGATGTCGAGCGAGTAGATGCGCTTTCGCGCGTCGGCGAACGAGAACCGCGAGGTGACGACACCGACTTCCTCGAGTCGGTTCAGCGCGTACCGGACGGTCCGCGGCGGCAACAGCGTCTCCTCGGCGAGCTGGCTCTGGGTCAGTGCGTCGTTGTATTCGAGCGTCTTGGCGACGAGTTTCGCGCTCGGCGGCAGGTCGCGAACCGCGTCCCATCCGTCCCCCGACGGCGAATCAGCGTCCGCTGCCTCTGAAGTACTCATGCGTACCACCGCTTTCGCATACAGCCTAATAATATTTCTCGTTTCAAAAAATTACCTCGGTGAATCTCCCGGCAATACTGGGTCGGGTCGTCGCAGGTCCCGGATCCGAGATACGGCGCGGCGGTCGGAGATTGCGAGTGCACTGATCGCCGGCCCTTTTCGCGGCCGGAGCCGGCGAGTCGTCGTGTTTTCGAGATGTCGTCTCTCGTCAACACGTACCACGGTGGGTAACTCGAAACCGGTTCGTCGACGCCGCTGCGGGGTCAGACCGGTCACGGAGGCGAGAAACCCCACCGACCCGAAACCTCTTATTATCCCATCCGCTAGCAGAGGTGTAATGACCGACACCGTGGACGAGGTGGACCTGCCGTACGACGAGGACGCCTCCCAGCAGGAGAAAATCGAGGCCCTCGAGGAACGCCTCGAAGTGCTCGAGTCACAAAACGAGGAGATGCGCGACAAGCTCCTCGACGCCAACGCCGAGAACAACAAGTACCAGCAGAAACTGGAGCGGCTGACCCACGAGAACAAGAAGCTCAAGCAGTCGCCGCTGTTTATCGCCACCGTCCAGGAGATCACCGACGAGGGCATCATCATCAAGCAACACGGCAACAACCAGGAAGCCATCACCGAGGTCACCGACGAGATGCGCGACGACCTCGAACCCGATTCGCGAGTGGCCGTCAACAACTCTCTCTCTATCGTCAAGAGTCTCGACGACGAGACGGACGTCCGCGCCCGCGTCATGGAGGTCGACCAGTCCCCGGACGTCGACTACCAGGACATCGGCGGCATCGAGGACCAGCTCGACGAGGTCCGCGAGACCGTCGAGATGCCCCTCGAGAACCCCGGCATGTTCGAGGACGTCGGCATCGACCCGCCGAGCGGCGTCTTGCTGCACGGTCCGCCCGGCACCGGGAAGACGATGCTCGCCAAGGCCGTCGCGAACCAGACCGACGCCACCTTCATCAAGATGGCCGGCTCTGAACTCGTCCACAAGTTCATTGGCGAGGGCGCCAAACTGGTGCGGGATCTGTTCGAACTCGCCCGCCAGCACGAGCCCTCGGTCATCTTCATCGACGAGATCGACGCCATCGCGGCCAAGCGAACCGAATCGAAGACCTCCGGCGACGCCGAGGTCCAGCGGACGATGATGCAACTGCTCTCGGAGATGGACGGCTTCGAGGACCGCGGCGAGATCCGGATCATCGCCGCCACCAACCGCTTCGACATGCTCGACCGCGCCATCCTCCGGCCCGGTCGCTTCGACCGCCTGATCGAAGTCCCGAAGCCCGACGAGGCGGGTCGCGAGCAGATCTTCCGCATCCACACTCGCAACATGAACGTCTCCGACGACGTCGACTTCGCCGAACTCGCCGCCGACACCGGCGAGGCCTCCGGCGCCGACGTCAAGGCCGTCTGCACCGAGGCCGGCATGTTCGCCATCCGCGACGACCGCACCGAGGTCCGGATGGAGGACTTCCTCGAAGCCTGGGACAAGATCCAGGCCGAAGAGGAAGACGAGGACATCTCGCGCACCTTCGCCTAGCGCTACCACCTTTTTCTGCGTCGGGTGTCCTCGCTCGCTTCGCTCGCTGCGGGCACCGCTCCTTGAAAAAGCTGGACGAAAAAGCCGCTCGCGCTACGCTTGAGCGGTGAACCGCGCGCCGGCGGCGCGCGGATGCTCGGGTTTCCACGCCCCAACCGCTAAGAGCGTCCGCGTCGAACTCCGGATATGAACGCGCTCGACCCGTTCGACCATCCGGCGTGGGTCACGGCCGCCGGCACGCTCGTCAGTTACGGCCTGATCCTCGCGCTCATGTTCGTCGTCCTGTTCGTGGTGCCGTTTCTCGTCTACGGCCAGGTCGCGTGAGCTGACAAGCGCCGACGCCGCGAACGCCGCCGAACCGCCGGTCCGTCGCCGACGAAATTCTGTCACCGACGAAAACGGCATGTCGACTCGCCCGGACACGGACGTATGGCAGAGGAAATCACCTACGACTGGGACGCGGCAGACCCCTCGACGTGCGGGCCGCTGACCGTCGGCGCGGTCTACGACGGGTTCTCGACCGCGAAGGTCCGCATCCGCCGGAAGACCGAGGCGCATTACCACGACGACGCCCACGAGATGTATCGCGTCGAAGCGGGCGAAGGGACCCTGAAGACCCGCCATCGAGAGACCGGCGAGACCGAAGAGTACGCTCTCAGTCCGGGGACCGAAGTGGTCATCGAACCGGACGAGATCCATCAGACTCGGCCGGACGAGGACCTCCTTGTCACGACGGTGTCGGTCCCCGCGTGGCGTGAGGACGACGAGATCGTCGTGGACGACCTCTTCTGAGCGAGCGGGCCTCTCAGCGCACGATGTCGCCGATGCGACGCGGCTCTCCGGAGAGCGCGGGCTCTTTTTCGACCATCTTGAGCACCTCGTGGTCGGTGACCTCGGGGTAGGGCTTCTGGATGGCGTCCTCGATGAGCGACTTCTCCAGGCGGAAGTCGTGGCCCTCGTAGACCACGTCTACGCCCTGCTCGTCGAAAGAAAGTGCCGTCATGCCCGTCGGTAAGTGGGAGGTGGTTAAATATCTGGAGGTCACAGCCGGGGCCCGGCGTTCGGATGTCCCGGCCGTCAGACGCGCGTCAGACGCCCGTCGTGCGCGGTGTCAGGCTTTAATACGCCTGAAATGGGTATAGATAGTGTGTCGATCCGCTCGGACCCGCTCGACGAACTCGCCATCCCCGACGGGACGACCGTCGAGGAACACGACCTGGTGACCGACGGCGACGTGATCGTCGGCGGTCAGAGCACGATCGAGTTCGGGGTCCGAGGGAACAACGTCATCGCTGGCGAACGCGTCGAGTTCGGTGGTCACATCGAAGCCGCCGGCGACTGCCGACTGGACATGTGGAGCGACGTCGCCGAGGACGTCCTCGTCGCCGAGGACGCCTACATCGGCGAGCGCGTCCACGTCGGCGGCGAACTCAAGGTCGCCGGCGACCTGGACATCGGCGACGAGGTGGACATCGAGGACGGCTTCGAGGCCAACGGCTGGATCGTCATCAGGAACCCGATGCCGACCATCGTCTTCCTCGTCGTCTACCTCTCGCAACTGCTGCGCATCGGCGAGGAGGAAGCCGCCGAACAGCTCGCGACCCAGCTGATGGACGCCCAGGAGCGCGAACACCAGCCCGTCGTCGTCCCGCGGGGCGCCCGCGTCAGCGACGACGCGTGGCGCGTCTCCACGCCCGCCCACGTCGGCGACGACTGCCGCCTCCACGGCAACGTCCGAGCCGAGTCGCTCGACGTCGGCGCGGACACGACAATTTTCGGCAGTCTCCGCGCGAAAGCGGACGTGAGCGTCGGCGAGGACACCGAGATCAAAGGCGACGTGACGACTCGCGCGGGCGACGTCTACGTCGACCGCGGCGCGCACGTCTGGGGCGACGTCTCCGCCGAAGACGTCCACCTCCACGAGCACGCCGTCGTCGAGGGGACCATCCGCGTCAGCGGCGAACTCACCCAGATCCGCGACGCGCTCGGCCCCGAACCGGCACCCGACGCGAGCGACGCCGAAAGCAGTGAGTCCGAGACCAGCGATGGCGACGCAAACGCCGACGAAGTCGAAGACGAAGCGACCGACGCTGAAGGCGACGCGTCCGCCGAGGACGAGCCCGAACCCGAACCGGACGCCGGTGTCGAGGAAGGGGCGGAGTCGGAATCGACCGACGAAGGCGACGAAGCCGAGGACGCTGTGGCCGTCACCGACGCCGATTCGGAGGCTGTCGCCGCCGCTGACGAAGCGGACGATGCCGAACCTATCGAGAGTCGCGAAGCCGTCGAGGAGTCGCTGGAGGGCGTGATCCCGATGGCCGCCGGACCTGCCGACGAGCGGGAGAACGGTCACGACGAGTCCGCCGAGGTCCCCGAAGTCGAGTGACGCGACGGGCGGTTCGTTTCGTGCGGTTTTCGTTACTGCCGGGATCGAAAGCACCTTCCGGCGGTCGGGGGAAGGTGTGGTATGCTGTCTCTCGCGCTGGCCGGCAAGCCCAACGCCGGCAAGTCGACCTTCTACACGGCGGCGACGATGGCCGACGTGGACGTGGCGAACTACCCCTTTACGACCATCGACGCCAACCGCGGGGTCACACACGTCCGCACCGACTGCCCCTGTCTCGACCTCGACGAGCGCTGCGGCCACGAAGACTGCCACGACGGCAAGCGCTACGTCCCCGTCGAACTCCTCGACGTGGCCGGCCTCGTCCCCGGTGCCCACGAGGGCAGAGGACTCGGTAACCAGTTCCTCGACGAACTCACCAACGCCGACGCCATCCTCCACGTCGTCGACGCGTCGGGTGGGACCGACGAGGAAGGCGAGCCCGTCGAAGTGGGCGAACACGACCCGGTCGAGGACCTGAACTTCATCGAGGAGGAGATGGACCTGTGGCTGGCGAGCATCGTCGACCGCAACTGGGAGTCCGTCGAGCGGGCCTCGCGCTCGCCCGATTTCGACATCGACGAGGCGCTGACGGAGATGCTGACTGGCGTCGGCGCGACGGAACTCGACGTGGCCCGCGCGCTCCGGGACCTGGACTACCCCGAGGACCCGATCCAGTGGACCGACGACCACCGCGAGGCGCTGGCCGAGGACATCCGCGCGCGCACCAAACCGATCGTCGTCGTCGCGAACAAGGCCGACGTTGCACCCCCTGAGAACCTCCAGCGGCTCAAAGAGCGCAACGAGGCGACCATCTCGGTGACTGCGGACGGCGAACTCGCGCTCCGCCGCGCGGCCGAGGCGGGCGTCGTCGACTACGACCCCGGCGACCCGGACTTCGATATCGTCGGCGACGTGAGCGACCAGCAGCGACAGGGCCTCGAACAGATCGGAGAGGTGATGGCCGAGCACGGCGGGACGGGCGTCCAGGAGGCGCTCGATACGGCCGTCTACGACGTGCTCGACCACCTGACGGCCTACCCCGTGCAAGACGAGACCCACTGGACCGACGGCCAGGGCAACGTCCTCCCCGACGCCTTTCTCCTGCCCGACGGTTCGACGCCGAAGGACCTGGCCTACGCCGTCCACTCGGACATCGGCGACGGCTACCTCCACGCCGTCGACGCGCGAAAGAAGATGCGCATCAGCGACGAGCAGGAACTCGACGAGGGCGACGTGATCAAGATCGTCTCGACCGCGAACTGACACGGACCGCTCGACGCCGGGCAGTCCGTCGAAGACGCGATGGAGACGGTTCTTCCGGGACGGCCAGGTTGAAGAGGCGACCGCGAGTGGACACCCCATGACCGGATCCCCGACGCTGACCGACCGTTCGCCGACGACATTCTCCCGCTTCGCCGGGGTGACCGCCTGATGGTCCGGTTCGACCTGAACGCCGACATTCTGGCGGGAGCCGAGGAAACGATCCCGGAGGGTATCGAGCGCGCGGCGGACCTCGGCGCCGACGCCGTCGAGTTCTTCGACTGGGAGGGCGCGGACCTCGACGCGGTCGCGGCGGTCTGCGAGGCCCGCGACGTCGACGTCGCGGGGATCCTCGCGGCCGGTGCGGGGTCGAACATCGACGACCGGACGGCGCCCGCGATGACCAACCCCTACGACCGGGAGCAGGCCGTCGCCGACGTGGAACGCTCGCTCGAAGCCGCGGGCGATATCGGCGCCGACTGCCTGATCCTCACTATCGGCCCCGACCAGGGCGGGTTCGACCGCGCGACCCAGCGCCGCGCGCTGGAGACGGTCCTCGAAGAGGTCGCTCCCACGGCCGAAGCCGAGGGCGTCACCGCGGTCATCGAACCCCTCAACACGACGGTCGACCATCCCGGTTACTTCCTCTCCTCCTCGCAGGAAGCGTTCGACATCACGCGCTCGGTCGGCAGCGAGCGCATCCAAGTCCTCTTCGATATCTACCATCAGCAGATCACTGAGGGCGACCTGATCAGAGGGCTGACCGAGAATATCGACCAGGTCGGCCACGTCCACGTCGCGGACAACCCCGGCCGACTGGAACCGGGAACGGGCGAAATCGCCTACGGCAACGTCTTCGACGCGCTCGACGACGCCGGCTATGGAGGGTACGTCGGCCTCGAGTTCTTCGAGACGAGCGCCGGGGTTTCGATGGCCGAGGCGGTCGAGGAAACCTTCGCGCTCGACTGACTGTGCCGCGACTGACCGTGCCGCGACTGACCGTGCCGCGACTGACCGTGCCGCGACTGACCGTGCCGCGACTGACCGTGCCGCGGCGGACCACCGCCGGTCGGACCACGACGAACGAACTATATCGGAGCCGTGACACCGGACGCGCATGACTGACACGGTCACCGTTCACGACGACCGCATCGCGCGGATCGATCCCGGCATCTACGGCCACTTCGCCGAACACCTCGGCCGATGTATCTACGGCGGTCTGTGGGTCGGCGAGGACGCCGCCGTCGAGACCCGCGACGGAGTTCGGACCGACACCCTCGAACTGCTCGCCGACCTCGAGACACCGGTGTTGCGGTGGCCCGGCGGCTGTTTCGCCGACGACTACCACTGGGACGACGGCGTCGGTCCCCGCGAGGAGCGGCCAGACCGTCGGAACCTCTGGTGGACGCAGGGCCGCGAGAACGTCCCCGAAGAGTCCAACGACTTCGGCACCGACGAGTTCCTCGCGCTCTGTGAGGCGATCGACGCCGAGCCGTACCCCGCCGCGAACGTCGGATCGGGCGACCCCGGCGAGGCGACCGACTGGGTGGAGTACTGCAACTACGACGGCGACACCGACCTCGCCGAGCGACGGCGTTCGAACGGCCGCGAGGAACCGTACGGCGTCACCTACTGGGGCGTCGGCAACGAAAACTGGGGCTGTGGCGGTACGTACGCCCCCGACGAGTACGCTCGCGACTACCGCCGGTTCGCCACCTATCTCAGGGGGTACGACCGGCTCATGGGCGACGGGGACCTCGAACTCGTCGCCTGCGGGCACACCACCGAGGAGTGGAACCGCGAGTTCCTGCGCGAACTCGGCGGCGACGCGCACATGGTCGACCACCTCTCGGTCCATCGCTACTACGGCGCCGGCGACGCGACCGACTTCTCCGACGAGCAGTACTACCGCCTGTTCGCCGACTCGCTACAGATCGCCGACGACGTCGAGCGTGCGGCCGCCACGGTCGAGGCCTACGCCCCCGGCACAGATGTCGGGATCATCGTCGACGAGTGGGGCGTCTGGCACCCCGAAGCCGAGAACGACAACGGCCTCGAACAGCCCAACACCGTCCGCGACGCCCTCTCCGCCGCGGGCGTTCTCGATATCCTCAATCGCCACGCCGACACGGTGAGGATGGCGAACATCGCCCAGACGGTCAACGTCCTCCAGTGTCTCGTCCAGACCGACGAAGAATCGGCGTGGGCCACCCCCACGTACCGCGTGTTCGACTGCTACGAGCCCCACATCGGTGCGACGGCGCTGCGCTCGACCGTCGAGACCGACGAGCGCGACCCGGCCGAGGACCTCCCGTCCGTTCCGCTCGTGAGCACCTCGGTCTCGGAGACTGACGACGGCGTCTTCGTCACGCTCTCGAACCGCGACCTGGACGCGCGGGACGTGCGCGTCGACCTCCCGGACGTTGTGGCGGCCACGGGGGACGGAGCGCCGACGGTCGCGAGCGCCGAAGTGCTGTTCGACGGGCTGGACCCCGCGACGGCGTCGACGGCCGCGACCGCCGACGACTTCGCTGTCGAATCGGCGAGCGTCGATCTGTCGCCGGACGGCACACTCGCGACAGTGATTCCGGGCAGTGCCGTCCTCGGCGTTCGCGTGCGGTAGCGTTGGACCCCGTCAGCGACGTTCGAGGTGTTCGTAAAACGTCCTCGGATCCACGATGTCGATGCTCCGAAACGACTGTAGATCGAGAAGATGCTGATCCCCGGAGACGAGGTAGTCGACGTCCCCGGCCACAGCAGCTTCGAGGAACTTGTCGTCGTCTGGGTCGTCTGCGACTGCAGTTACGTCTTCGTCCGGAGCGACGAACTCCGCGAAGTACCGGACCGTTTCGACTTCCGTCTGAACCGCCGCCTCGTCCATCTGGAACCGCTCCGGATACTTCAGCAGCGTCTCGCGGAACTCTGTGAGCGTTTCGACCGACACGACGATCCGATATTCCCCCTCGAATCCGGCGACGACGACATCATGAGGGACGCCGGTCGCTGTCACGCTCGAGATCAGTACGTTCGTGTCGAGAACCGCTTTCATTCATCGGCGCCCCGCGCATCGTGAATCAGTTCATCTACATCTGCCGCCGAGAGGTCGACTTCCCCGGTACGCTCTTCGACGCGACGCCGAAACTCCTCGACCGACGGGAGCTCCACCTTCTTCAGGACGAGCCCGTACTCGGTCGGGACGACCATCAGTTTCGTCCCCTTCTCGAGCCCGTACTGCTCGCGCAACCGGCTCGGGATGGTTATCTGTCCCTTGGACGTGACGGTCGTCAGCTCGGGTTCGTCGGCGCTCATACGTAAGAATTCCTTACACACGTGCTTTAATCCTCCGACCGTTCGCGGTGTCCCAGCAGCCGGTGGCCTGAATTCGGGGATCGACGATACTGGCGTGGCTTGCGAACGGTCTCGGAACCAACAGCCGGCAGCGGCAACTACTTCACGTGCGCCCCCCGCTCGGCAGGTATGCACGACCTCGGCGCGGCGAGTTCTCGGACCGTCACCGACGTGAAGATTGGCTACGTCGGCGGCGCCAGCAGCGGCTGGGCGCTCACTCTGATCAACGATCTCGCGGCCTGTTCAGACGTCTCCGGCGAGGTGGCGCTCTACGACCTCGACTACGAGGGCGCCGTCGAGAACGCCGAGCTGGGCGACGAGGTGATGGCCAACGACGTGCCCGGCGACTGGACGTTCTCGGCCCACCGCGACATCGACGACGCGCTCGCGGGCGCCGATTTCGTGGTCTGTTCGATCCAGGATCCCCCCGAGGAAACGTTCGTCCACGACATCGACCGCCCGAAGGAGTACGGCATCTACCAGCCGGTCGCCGACACCGTGGGGCCGGGCGGCACACTGCGGGGGATGCGGGCCGTACCCCAGTACCGCGAGATCGCGGCGACCGTCCGCGAGCAGTGTCCCGACGCCTGGGTCGTCAACTACACGAACCCGATGACGGTCTGTACGCGCACGCTCTACGCCGAGTACCCCGACATCAACGCCATCGGCCTCTGTCACGAGGTGTTCCACGTTCAGGAGATGCTCGCCGAGGTGGCCGAGCGCTACGTCGAAGGGGCCGACGACGTCGACCGCGACGACATCGCCGTGAACGTCAAAGGGGTCAACCACTTCACCTGGATCGACGAGGCGCGCTGGAACGGTCGCGACGTCTTCCAGTATCTCGACCGCGAACTCGACCGGCGGAAGCCGATCCCGGGGTACGAACCGGGCGAGTTCGCCGACGCCGGCTACTGGGTCAACAACTTCCAGATCGCCTTCGACCTGTACGACCGCTTCGGCGTCTTCCCGGCCGCGGGCGACCGCCACCTCGCCGAGTTCGTCCCGTGGTATCTCGCGATCGACGACCCCGACGAGTTCCACAGGTGGGGCGTTCGGCTGACGCCGAGCGAGGCCCGTGTCAGCGACGACGAATCGCCCGCGAAGATGGCCGAGTTCGAGAACGAGGCGGGGGAGTTCGAACTGAACGACTCCAGCGAGGAAGTCGTCGACATCGTCCGCGCCCTGCTCGGCCTCGAACCGGTGAAGACGAACCTCAACTACCCCAACGTCGGTCAGTGTCCGGACCTGCCCGACGGCGCGGTGGTCGAGACCAACGCCGTGGTCACCGGCGACGACGTCTCCCCGATCACTGCGGGCACGCTCCCGCGGCAGGTCCACAGCATGGTCGAGACCCACGTCGACAACCAGGAGACCATCGTCGAAGCCGGCCTGTCGGGCGACCTCGACCTGGCGTTCCAGGCGTTCCTGAACGACCCGCTCGTGACCATCGAGCGCGAACGCGCGGCGGAGCTGTTCGCCGACCTCGTCGACCGCGAACGGGACTATCTCGATGCGTACGACCTGGCCGGCGCGAGCGTGCTCGCTGACTGACGGGCGGGCCAGCGGGCTCGCCGGGTGGAGAGTGTGGGAATACATTTGACCGAGGGGGACACAGTCGCTACCGATGAGTTCGGTCGCGCGACTCACGGTGTATCCTGTGAAGGGCCTCGACGGGCAGGACCTGACGGCGGCCACGGTCCGCGAGGGCGGAACGCTCGAACACGACCGCGAGTTCGCCCTCCTCGGCCCCGACGGCGAGACGTTCAACGCGAAGCAGTCCGACCGGTTTCACCGGCTCTCGACGACCTACGACCCCGAAACAGCGGACCTGCTGGTCGACTCACCGGCGGGCGGACCCCGGAATTTCGCACTCGACTTGGAGCCCAGTCGCGAGCGCGCCGCCGCGTGGTTCTCCGAGTACTTCGACGCCGACCTGACGCTCGCCCGCGACCGTTCGGTCGGGTTCGTCGACCGGCAGACGATGGGTCCCTCGGTCGTCAGCACCGCGACGCTCGAGGCCGTCGCGTCGTGGTTCGACGACCTGACCGTCGACGGCGCACGGCGGCGTCTCCGCGCCAACGTCGAGATCAGCGGCGTCGAACCGTTCTGGGAGGACCGGTTCGTCGGCGACGGCGCCCCGTCGTTCCGGGCCGGCGACGTGAAAATCGACGGCGTGACGCCGTGTGGGCGGTGTGTCGTGCCGACACGCGATCCGGACACCGGCGACCCGTTGCCGGGGTTTCGCGAGCGCTTCGTCGAGAGACGCCGCGAAACCTTCCCCGAGTGGGCCGACCGGGACGCGTTCGATCACTTCTACTCGCTGATGGTGATCGCGAGCGTCCCCGAGTCAGACCGCGGGAAGACCGTCTCCGTCGGCGACCGCGTCACCCTCTGCGGGGAGTGAGCGCCTCTTCCGAGCAGGTCTCGCCTCCAAATCGCCTTGGACAGGCAGGTCGAAGACTTTCGGTCGCCGGTCTCCACGTTCGAATCGCGATGATCGGTGACGACGCGACCGGACGGCGGGATAGTTCGCACACCGAGACAGCGCGAACGGAGATCACCGCCCTCCAGGAGCAGGTCCCGCCGGGCAATCCCCTGATTTCCGAGCAGATGTCGTCCGTTCGGGAGAAGATCGATGAGTACGGCCGACTCGATTCGGAGTCGGCGCGGCGCGATCTCCTTCTGGATCTCGATGCGGAACTCGACGACCTCCGCGACGCCATCGACGACGAACTCGACGACGGGCGAGCCCAGGCCGCGCCCCCCTCGACGACGTCGAAGCCGCCGTCTCGAACCTCCGGAACGACTCCTGACCGCGGAACCCCACGAGAGCGACGGTCGTCGAGGCCGACCCTGGCCCCTCTTTGACAATTATAAAAAATATATACTGTATGTAAATCTGTGAAATCTCCCATTCTGTCGTTGGTGCCTGGACCAGGAACTCGTTCAAAAGCGGCCGACTGACACCCGGCGAGAACGACCGTATCTGATCGACGCGATCGGAGCAGAGATCGGGTATCTTGGCACTAGATGCGTGAAAAACGCGACAGCGGTGGACGTCTGTGTCGGGATACTCACTGTGAGACGACTCGGCCGAAAGAGCCGACGAAAGTCGTCAACTACTCGCAAACACCCGGAATACGGTCTCTCTCGCACCGCCGGTCTCGGACCGCCGCCAATTTCGCTCTCAGCGTTTCATCAGCGGCCTCTGCTCCAACACCGAACGAGAGATCTGAATAACAATTTTTCGAGGGGAATAAAAATACATAGAAATATAAATATATAATCGCAGGTCGGGCCCGTCGGGAGTGTCGTCTGCAATTCGATCCGGGATGCTGCGAATCGATTTCTCAGCGGCGAGATTCCTCCCGGGGTCGAAGTGGCAAATACTGACGCTACCGTGCATCGATACCACACTGTACACTCTGTGTATACATCATGGCGACGATACGAGTCCGCGACTGGACCAAAGAACGTCTCGACGAGATTTCCGCGGCGGAGGGCCACTCGTCCCACGATTCGGTCGTCAAGTCGCTACTCAAGGACCGCCAGATCGCGGAGTTCGCCGGGCAACCGGCGGTCGAGCCCCCCAGGGACCAGCCCGAGGCGCGGAACCCGCCCGAGAAGGCCTTCGATGACCTGACCGTCCTCGAAGAACTCGCGGTGGCCGACAACGGCCTGGTCTTTTTGTGGTGTCCGAACTGCGGGACGGAGATCGCTCACATCGAACTCGAGAACCCGGTCTCGATGTCGGTCTTCGAAGTGGAGTGCCAGCGCTGTCTCACCCGCCTGGACGAGCGTGCGCTGGTCGCTATCGAGATCAACTACCCGATCGAACAGCGCATCGTCGAAGAGAAACTCCAGTCGGACCTGCGCGAGTGCGTCGTCGATTACTGGTCCCGTCGCGCGGCGGACCTCGCCGAGGAACTGCCGTCCGGTGACGTCGACGGCGAGCAGTTCGTCTGGCAGTTCACCCGATACCTCGCGGAGTTCGGCTGGGAGTGGCCGACGGACCGCCCGGTCGTCGGGTTCCGCCCCGGCGGCGTTTACCGGAACGAGGAGACGGGCGAGGTCATCGAAGTGCTGGAATCGGTTGCCGGCGACCACGGCGCGGTCGGCGAGTACCGGGTGCGGAAGTACCCGGACCGCGACGCGGTCGCGACCGAGTCCCCGACGCCGGTCACCATCGACACCGCGACAGTCGTCGATTTCGTGGCCGACCAAACTCTCTACCGCGTGCCCGACGCGAACGAGTGACCACTGTACGGTCGGCGTGACCCACTATGGTCTATGAGGTCCCTTATACGGAACGATTAAATGCGGAACCTCGTGGCTTGTAGACGCGGCAAAGCGCCCGATCGGTCGTTCGACCGGCAGTTCAGGCATGTCCATATCGGGCGGAGAACGCGTATCACTGGAGGTGATCGAGAAACGACTCCGGGACACCACCGAAGCAGACTTCCCGCCAACTCGGGAGCGGCCGGTCGCTTCCCGAGTCCGACAGACAGCCGGACTGCACCGAACGAGTCTGTCCCACGGGACTCGGTCGCGGTCCGATCCCCGGCCGTCCCGACGACTGTCATCCCTCGTCGGTGACGGAGTCTTCACTGCCGAGACGCTCTCTTTGACGCGTAGCGACGCCGACAGCGTCGGCAGGACCCTCCCGTCCAGTAACTTTAATCCACCAGCGGTGGTGATGGTGGGTGTATGACCATCGACCCCGAAGACGTCATGAGTATCGGGGACCGCCTCCTCGAACGCCAGCCGGAGTCGTTTTCCGACGACTTCGGTGAGAACCGGGAGACGCTCCAAGCCGTGACGGACCTGAGTTCGACGCGCCTGCGGAACCGGATCGCCGGTTACATCACCAGACAGAAGCGGGCCTGAAGGCGCGGCTCAGTCACCCGCCGGCGCCGGTCAATCGTCCGCCCGTGCGTTGTCGGTCGCGACGTCCCACTCCGAGGGATCTATCTCCGCGCCGTCGAACGACGCGTGTTCGGGATAGACCGTGAACACGAGGTAGTCGGTCCGCTCCCGGAGATACGCGATCAGGGTGTGGAGGTTGTCGTCGTCGAGGCCACCGACGCTGTCGACGAGCATGACCGGTACCGTCTCCGCGACGTCGAACGACTCGTGGCCAGCCAGCGCGGCGACGAACCCGAGGAGCTCGAGTTCCCCCTCGCTCAGCGCGTCGAGACTGGCCTCGCGGCCGTCTCTCGCTACCACGATATCAAACTCGGCGGTCAGCCGCGCCGTCTCGAACCCGGTGTCGAACCGCGAGAGCACCGCCTGCATCGCCGTCTCGAACGCCTCGCGCGCCTCGTAGGTGATCCGGTCTTTCCGGTTGCGAAGCTCCGTGATCTCCTCGTCGAGGCCCTCGCGTTGGTCCTCGAAGTCGTCGCGTCTGTCGGCGCGCTCTTCGAGCTGTGTCAGTTCGTCCCTCGCGTCGTCGAGTTCGGCTTCGCGGTACTTGATTTCGCTTTCGAGGTCGGTGATCGCCTCGACCGTCTCGTCGATGGATTCGGCCAGCTCTTCGACGCGAGCGTCGGCTTCGTCGCGTCGCTCGCGCGCGCTCTCGAGGCTCTCGCGGTGGTCGGCGAGGGTCTCTTCGAGGTCGGCGATCTCGGCCTGCAGGTCGTCGCGTCGCCGGCGCTCCTGCTCGCGTTTCTCGCGTTTCGCCTCGACGTTCTCGACGCGGTCGCGGGCCGACTCGACCGCCCCGCGCATCTCCGCGATCCGCTCGCCCAGCGCGTCGAGGCGCTCCTCGACGGCCGCGCGGGTGGTCTCGGTCCCACAGGTCCAGCAGGCGACCGTGTCGCCGGTCAACTCGCGGTCGACGTCGGTTACGAGGTCCAGCCGCTTCTCTTCGAGCACCATCTCGGTCGTCGAGTAGACCGACTGGAGGACCTCCTTGTCCCGCCTGACCTCCGAGAGGTCCGCACGCGCCTGTTCGAGGGCGTCCCCGTAGTCGGCCTTGTCGTTCACCTCGATTACCTCGAGTTCCTCGCGGCGCTCGGTGAGGCGCTCTTCCGTGCGTTCGATGCTCCGTTCGAGCCGTTCGATCCGGTTTTCGGCTTGCTGGCGCGTCGACCGCGCTTGGGCGAGGTCGCTCCGGGTCGCGGCCGGCGAGCCGTCGTCGTTCGGTTCCGAGAGGGCCGCGTATCGCTCGCGCAACTGTGCGAGTTCGTCCTCGAGTCTGGTCACCTTCTCCTGGACGGTCGGGAGTCGTTCGGCGGCCTGTTCGGCCTGGGCGAGTTTCGAGTCCACGCGCTCGCGCTGGCGCCTGAGGTCGGCGATGCGCTCGTCGATGTTCTGAAAATCCAGCGGCTCCAGCAGGACGGACTCGAGGTTCTCGCCGTTCCTGACCGCCTGTCGAACGGCGTTGGTCTCGTCGAGACAGGCGAACAGATCCGCCCGGACGGCGTCGTACTCGTCGTCGAGATAGGGCTGGCCCGAGGCGACGACTCGGTCGCCACTCCGCTGTAGGTCGACCTCGACGGTCCGGTCGGGGGTCTCCAGGTGGACGCGACCGCGGTCGCGGCCTTCGGTCAGCGGGGTCGCGACGCCGAGTGCGGTCTCGATCGAGGCGATGAAGCTGGATTTCCCCTGCCAGTTCGACGCGCGGACGGCGTTCAGGCCGGGTTCGATCGCCGCCTCCCCGTCGAGGATTCCGGCGATGTGTTCGATATCGATAGTCCAGGTCATTGTCGGTGGTCGGTCGTGTCGCTCGTCGCCATCAGTGCTCGGTCGCCGCCGGGGTCTCCGGGCAGTCGTGCTGTTCGCAGACGTATCCGCGTTCGAGCGCGACGTCGAAGGGGACCCGCGTCGGGCACTCGTCGCAGCCGACCTGGACCTGTACCGTCACCGTCGCGGTGTCGGCTCCCGCCACGCGGCCCCGCGAGGCCAGCGAGGAGAGCGCGTCCGCGGCCTTTCCCTCGGCGACCGAGCGCGCCGTCGCGACCGCGTCGCGCTCCCACTCGCTCTCGCTCCGACTGGTGTCTTTCTCGCCGTCGAGACACTCCGTGAGGTGTGTCCGCACGGTGCCCCAGGAGACCAGGTCCGACCGGAGCTGGTCGGCGTCGATGCCGTCCGCGCGCAGACTCTCCGCGACTTCCGTCGCGAGGAGGTCGTCCTCGCCTGTCAGCGCCGCGTAGTCGTTCTCGACTCGGCCCCCCAGACTGTCCCGGCCGTGGTTGTCGTAGACGCGCCGGAGCAGCCGCTCGTTGAACCAGTCTGTGAGCGTTCGATACCCCTCCGCGGGCCGGCCGTCCTCCCCCGTCCATCGCGCCAGGAGTCGGTCGTCCACCGACTCCCCCCTGACCGACTCGTCGAGCCCGTAGGCCTCGACGACCCGGTCGACCTTGCAGGTTTCCGGCGACATCGTCAGCCCGGTTGTCTGCGCTCCGTGATAACGCTACCGGCTGTCAAGATACCGTCAGGAACCTGTGAGCGGTCCGTCCGCGGAGCCGATCCGGACCGCGAACTCGTGAGGGGCCGACAGGCCGTGGCAGCCGCTCTCAATATTCCCACATATCGATCACTCTTCGAGCGAAATAGTTTTGATTGAACAACTCTATACGAGAATCGGTATTGATCACCCTCTAATAGTAGAACTTTCTATGAGGTTGTCAACCCAGGTCCTTGTACATCCTAGTATCGATATTACAGACTTATTCCTGTAATCCGGAACCACAACCGGGAGCGGCGGTCGACATGGCCCGTTCGGCGGCGGTCAGGACCAGGCGGCGTTCGTCACGGCCCGTTCGGCGTCGGCCACCACCTGTTTGGCGTCGAGCGTCTCGACCTCGCCGTCGTCCATGAGGACCCGGCCGTCGACGATGGTGGTCGTCACGTCGCGCCCGGTCGCGGCGTAGACAGCGTGAGACAGCAGCTCCCGACTGGGCGTGAGGTGTGCCTCGCCGGCGTCGAGGACGATCATGTCGGCCGGTTCGCCCGCGGCGATGCGCCCGCCGTCGATCCCCAGCGCGTCCGCGCCGTTGGCCGTCGCCATCTCGATGACCGTCCCGGCGTCGAGCGCCGTGGCGTCGCGGTCTCGCGCTTTCGCCACGAGCGCCGCGAGTTTCATCTCCTCGAGCATGTCCAGCGAGTTGTTCGAGGCGACGCCGTCGGTCCCGAGACAGACGGGCACCCCAGCCTCGACGAGTGCGTCGACCGGTGCCATCCCCGCCCCGAGTTTCGCGTTCGCTGCGGGGCAGTGTGCCACGCCCGTCCCGCGGTCGGCGAGCGTCTCGATTTCGGCCTCGCTGAGGTGGACGCCGTGAGCGATGTAGGCGTCGTCGTCGAGGACGCCGAGGTCGTCGAGGTGGAGCACGGGGTCGGTGCCGTACGCCGCGGTGAGTCGCTCGACTTCCTCGACCGTCTCGTTGACGTGGATGTGGTAGGGGCGGTCCACCGCCGCGGCCCGCGAGGACATCTCGCGGAGCACGTCGTCCGGGCAGGTGTAGGGCGCGTGGGGCATGAGCATCGTCCGGATCCGCCCCTCGGCGGCGCCGTCGTACTCCGCGGCGAACGCCGCGACTTCCTCGATGCGCTCCGCGGCGGCGCTCTCGTCGTCGTCCTCGTCGACGAGGACCCCCGGCCCCAGCGCCGCGCGGAGGCCCGCTTCCTCGACCGCCTCGGCGACAGCGTTCATGTGGAAGTACATGTCGGCGAAGGCCGTGGTACCAGTTCGAATCATCTCCAGCGCCGCGAGTCGAGCGCCCGCGCGGACGTCCTCGCGGGAGAGTTCGGCCTCGGCGGGCATGATGCGGTCGTGCAGCCACGTCTCGAAGGGCAGGTCGTCGGCGTACCCGCGAAACAGCGTCATCGGCGAGTGAGTATGGGCGTTCACCAGTCCCGGGATGACGAGCCCGCCGTCGGCGTCGACGACCCGGTCGGCCGTCAGATTCTCGTCGTCGGTGACCGTCTCGATACGTCCGTCGCGGACGCCCACGCTCGCTCGCTCGACGCGCCCGTCGTGATAGACGTGTCCGTTCGTCACTGCGAGTTCCATCAGTGTCTCCCTCTGGGGTCAACCGCGGCTTAAGTGTACTGGGAGCGCAGTGGCAACTGGTACTGCGGACCGCGGAACCGGCACTGCGGACCGCGGAACCGGCACTGCGGACCGCGGACCTGCACTGCGGACCGCGCCGGTCACCCCGCGTGCGAGGTGCGCCGCGGCATCGCGGCGTCGCCCTCGATGTACGCTTCGAGGAACTCGCGGTAGAGGTCCGCCTTCACCTCGGCGTACGAGGGGTCGTCCCAGCGGTTGTGGAGCTCGTCGGGGTCTTCGCGCAGGTCGAACAGTTCGCCGTAGTCCCGGCCGGGATACACCGTGAGCTTGTACCGTTCGGTGACGTACGTCCGAACCCGCTGTCCGAAGTAATCGTCGTCGTTCTCCACCACGACAGCCTCCCGGACCGATTCGCGGTCGCCTCGCAACTGGGGGACGAGCGACTCCCCCGCCAGCGCCGGCGGTTCGTCCAGCGACTCCGGGAGCGGGTGGTCGGGATACGGCGAGGGCACGTCACAGAGGTCGAGCATCGTCGGGAAGAAGTCGACGGCGCTCGCCAGGCCGTCCGTCCGGCGGCCCGCGGGCAGCCCCGCCGGCCAGTTCAGTACCATCGGCGTCCGGAGCAGCCCCTCGAAGTGGAACGGTCCCTTGCGCACCATCCAGTGGTCGCCCATCATATCGCCGTGGTCCGAGCAGAAGACGACCAGCGTGTCCTCGCGAACGCCCATCTCCTCGAGCGTCGAGAGGACGCGGCCGACCTCGTCGTCGACGAACGACACCATGCCGTAGGTGATCGCGATCATCTCGCGGAGCCCCGCGTCGGAGTGCTCCGCGGCTGTCAGCAACCCGGACAGTTCCGTCTCCTCGTTCTCGTAGGCGTCACGGAAGTGAGGCGGCAGGTCGTCGAGTTCCCCTTCCCGGCGCGTCGGGAGCGATACGTCCGCGGGGTCGTACATCGACGCGTAGGGTTCGGGCGCCGCGTACGGGTGGTGGGGGTCCGGGAACGAACAGAACAGGAAGAACGGCTCGTCATCGACCTCACCACTGCCCCCGCCGCCCTCGCCGCCCCCACCGCCCCTGCTGCCCTCATCTCCCCTGCCGCCTCCACCGACGGCGTCTTCGATGAACGCCCGCGAGCGGTCGGCGATCCACCGATTGTAGTGGTGTTCGGCGGGTATCGACCACCGCCAGGACCCCGACGCCTCGCCGGGGTCGTTATCCGGGTGGTCTCTGGGGAACCGCTCGAACGAGTCGGGATGCGTGGTCTCCAGCCAGGTTCGGTACTCGCCGTAGGCGCCGTCGCCGTGGGCGCCGACGAAGTCCGTCGTCTCGAACCCGTAGAACGGCTCGGGAAGCGACTCGACGTGGCCCGCCTTCCACAGCGCCTCGGCCTCGGGATGCTCGCTGGCGGGCGGTGCGACCGGGCCGTCGTCGGGGTCGACCTCCACGTCGAGTTCGGCCGCGACCCGCTCGATCCGCGGGCGAAACGCCGGTGGGAAGTCAGCCATGCTCGATTCGCCGGTTTCGAGCATCCGCGCGATGTCGTCGAGCGGCAGCGACCAGTTGGAGTGGTGGAACTTGCCGGCGCCGTGGGTCCGGTAGCCCGCGTCGCTGAAGGCCCCGGGGAGTGTCGGGATCTCGGGATCGAGCGAGACCCCGTTCGTGCGGACGCCGTGGTCGCGGGGTCGGCGACCGGTGAACAACGTCGCCCGCGCCGGCATGCACAGCGGGTTGTTGACGTACGTCCGGTCACAGGTCACGCCGCCCGCCGCGAGCGCGTCGATGTGCGGCGTCTCGACCGTGTCGTTGCCGGCGTAGCCGAGGTGGTCGTGGCGCAACTGGTCGGTCATGAACACCACGACGTTCGGCCGCCGCTCGTCGGACTCTTCGGCTGCGTGGTCTCCGGCCATGTCACCGGGACAACTCCACGGACCCTATCCGTTCGGATTCCCCCAAGTATCGCGACGGCAGGCCACGCCCGCGAACCGACCGCGACGGCCGCCCGACCAAGCCCGCGAACCGATCGAGACGGCCGCCCGGGCTCGCTTGCCACGAGATGACTCTCTCCCGTTCGACCCCCTATCGTTTTATACAGGGAGAGACAACCGAAATCCGTGTCTACGCCACTACTCCTAGATACGGATCCGGGCTGTGACGACGCGCTGGCGATCGTCTTCGCGCTGGAACACGCCGACATCGACCTGGTCGGACTGACCTCGATTTTCGGCAACGCACCGACAGCGGACACGACCCGCAACGCCCGCTCGATCCTGGAACTGTTCGACCGGACCGACGTCCCGGTCGCGGCGGGCGCCGACGAACCACTGCTCGTCGATCTGGACACCGCCGAGCACATCCACGGCCCCGGCGGGATAAAGGGAGACCTCCCCGAGCCGACGACCGCGACGGAACCGGTAAGCGTCCCCGCCGCACAGTTCATCGTCGACCAGGCCCGCGAACACGAGGGCGAACTCACGCTCGCCGCCGTCGGCCGACTCACGAACGTCGCGCTGGCGCTCGCGCTGGAACCCGACCTCCCCGACCTGCTCGACGAGACCCTGATCATGGGCGGGTCGGCGTTCGAGGCCGGCAACGTCTCCCCGCTCGCGTCGGCGAACTTCTGGGGCGACCCCCACGCCGCCCGCCGGGTCGTCCGCGACACCGACCCGACAGTGGTCCCGCTGGACGCCACGCAGCACTCCGGCCTCCCCGCAGCGTGGATCGAGGGACTCGCCCGCGACGCCCCGCGCAGCGGTGCGGTGTACGAGTGGGCGACCTACTACTCCCAGGACGACCTGGACCGCTACGGCATCGAGACCGCTGCGATCCACGACGTGATGGCTCTCGCCGGCCTCGTCGACGACGACCTCCTCGAGATGGAGGCCCACTTCATGGAGGTCGGCGCCGACGACGGCCTGGCACAGGGCGCACTCGCCGTCGACGTCCAGGGAACGAGAGACGAGGACCCCAACGGCCGCGTGGCGCTGGGCGTGGACGCCGACCGCTACCGCGAACTCGTCACCGATACGATCGACCGAGCCATCGAGTGAGGGCGCCGGGCGTGTGCTACGGGATTGTTCAATTGCAGTTTTATCATGTTTACTATGGCCTGATTGTGTGGCTCTGGTCGAAATATTAATACGAACGGTTATCGACCGTAGCGTTTATTTGACGACAGCGTGTTGCCGACGTGTGAGCGAAGCAGTGGCACACGAGCGAGTCGTCGAACAGCTCCCGAAGGCCGAGACGCACATCCATCTGGAGGGGTCGATCCGTCCCGAGACGGTGTTCGACCTCGCGGCGAAAAACGACGTGGAGCTCCCGGAGGACTCGGTCGAGGAGCTTGTCGCGGCCTATGACTTCGAGAGCCTGAACGACTTCATCGACAAGTTCGCGTTCATCCCGCAGATTCTGCAGAGCGCCGAGGACTTCGAACGCGTGACCGCGGAACTGGGCGCCGATTCGGCGCGTCAGAACGTCCCGTACCGCGAGGTGGCCTACGGCTACGCCGGCTACGACGGACTCGGCGTCGACTGGGAGACTGTCGACGCGGGAATCGCCGCCGGCCGGGAGCGAGCCCGCGAGGAACACGGCGTCGAACTCCGCTTCATCCCGAGCATCGACCGGACCGCCGACCCGGAACGGGGCGTGTCCATCGTGGAGCACGTCGCCGATATCGAGGCGGACCTCGGAATCGTCGCCGTCGGCCTCGCGAGCAAGGAACAGGGGTATCCGGCCCACGACCACGCTCGCGCGTTCGAACTCGCGGACGAACTGGGGTTCAACACCGTCGCCCACGCGGGCGAGGACGTCGGCCCGGGCAGCGTCTGGAACGCGCTCCTCGCGCTGGACGTCGACCGGATCGACCACGGCGTCCGCGCTATCGAGGACGACATCCTCGTGGAGTACCTCGCGCAGCGCGACGTCCCGCTGACGACCTGTCCGGTCAGCAACGTCGAACTGAACGTCTACGACGACCTCTCGGACCACCCGGTCGTCGACCTCCACGAGCAGGGCGTGTTCGTCACGGTCAACTCCGACGACCCGCCGATGTTCCACGCGGACCTGAACGAGAACTACGTCCGCGTCGCCGAGACGTTCGACCTCTCGCTCGAGGACCTCGTCGCGCTCGCGAAACACAGCTTCGAGGCCACGTTCCTCGACGAGGAGGACAAAGCGACCTACGTCGACCGCGTCGAGGAGGCCGCCGAGGACCTCCGTGCCGACGTCGCTGGCGACTGATTCTCTCCAGCAGCGACCGACTCACTCGAGCAGCGACCGCACGCGGCGGACGCCCGTCTCGACGTACTCGAAGTCGGCCGTCAGCGCCTCGACGGTCAGCGTCCCCGCCCAGTCGTCGGAGAGCGCTCCGAGAATCGCAGCGAAGTCGACGGTCCCCATCCCGACCGGCAGGTGCTCGTCGCGTGGCCCCCTGGTGTCGTTGAGGTGGACGTGGGCGATCCGGTCGCCGTGGTTCGCGACGTAGTCGACGATGTCGTCGTCCTCGAACCCGCTCACTCTCGCGTGGCCGGTGTCGAGCGTCATCGACGCGTCCGTCCGGTCGAACAGGGTCGGGAACGTCTCGACCGAGACGAACGGGCCGGGGACGTTCTCCGGGAGGACGGCGACCGACCGCTCGCGGCCGTATCGATGGAGTTCCTCGACCGCCGCGAAGACGTTCGACCGCACCGGGTCCCGGTCCCAGATCTCCGGTCTGACGGACGTGTCGGCGTGAAAGACCGCCTTCGTCCCGCCGAGGTCGGCGGTCAGGTCGACACCGGCTTGCAGTTCTCGCAGCGACCCCTCGCGGACGTGTTCGAGGGGCGCGCCGACGTCGACGCCGCCGAACGGGAGGTGCGTGACGACCCCCATCGACGGCGGGAGAGCGTCGTCGATGGCGTCCGCACGCTCGGCGAGCCGTCGGCGTTCGCCCGGTCCCTCCAGCATGAGTTCGACGAAGTCGACGTCCGCCGCGTCCGCCGCCTCGATCAGGTCGGTGTACGCGGTTTCGGGATGCGAGGCGACGCCGACAGTCGGACCGTCGCCCGTCAGAGTCGATCACCGTCGCGTTGCTCGCCGGTGTTCGGGTCGACGGCGTCGAGGTCCGTCGTGGGGTCGACGGCCGCGGGGTCGGCGTACTCCTCGCGGTGGCGGTGACAGCGGCTCGTCCGCCCGTCGTCGACGGGGTGTTGCTCGGGCGTTTCGGTCTCACAGACCGCGCCGAACGCGTCGTCCAGCACCTCCCGCGCGGCGGCGACGTCGCCCTCGCTCCCGCGCGCGACCGCCCGGTCGAGTGGGTCTTCGACGGCCGCGGGGAGGTCGCTGTCCTCGAACAGTTCCGCCTTGAGGTCGGCCAGCGAGACGTAGCCGGCGTCCAGCCCCAGGCGTGCCTTGAGCCGTTCGACGACGGAGACGGTCCCCTCGTCCTGTTGCCGGACGACGGTGCGGAACTCCTCGACGCGCTGGAAGAGCGTGTCGTCGAGGTCCGCGAACTCCTCGGGACGGATCTTGAACGGGCACCGCGTCGAGAACGCACAGCCCGCCGGCGGGTCGCGGGGGCTGGGCGGGGTGCCGCGCAGCGTGATCCGGTCGGTACGAGTGTCCGGGTCGGGTTCGGGGATGGCCGACAGCAGCGACCGCGTGTAGGGGTTCTCCGGCGACCGGAACAGCTGCTCGGTCGGTCCGACCTCCATGAGCTTCCCGAGGTACATCACGCCGACGCGGTCGCAGACGTGCCGGACGACACTCAGGTCGTGGGCGATCAGGAGGTAGGTCAGGTCGAACTCCTCCTGGAGGTCCATGAGGAGGTTGAGGACCTTCGCCTGAACGGAGACGTCGAGCGCGCTCACTGGTTCGTCGAGGACGACGAACTCCGGTTCCAGGGCCAGGGCGCGGGCGATACCGATCCGCTGGCGCTGGCCGCCGCTGAACTGGTGGGGGTAGCGGTAGTAGTGCTCCGGCCGGAGCCCGACCCGGTCGAGCAGCGTCGACACTCGCTCGCGGCGCTCGGCTTTCGTCCCCTCGTCGTGGATGTCGAGCGGTTCGCGGACGATCTCGCCGACGGTCATCCGCTCGTTGATGCTCGAGGTGGGGTTCTGGAACACCATCTGGGCGTCCCGACGCCACTGTTTGAGTTCGTACCCCGAGAGGGTGGTCGCATCCGTCCCGGCGACGCGGACCTCGCCCTCGTCGACGTCTTCTAGCTGGAGGATGCTCCGGCCGAGCGTCGTCTTGCCACAGCCGCTCTCGCCGACGAGGCCGAACGTCTCCCCGCGACTGATCTCGAAGGAGACGCCGTCGACGGCCTTGACCGGACTGCCGCCGATCAGCCGCTCGCTCTCGTAGTACGTGCGAACGCCGTCGACGACGACCAGCGGGTCAGCCTCCCCATCGGACGCGTCGCTCTCGGCGGCGGCCTCGACGGCGTCGCCCGCTGGCTTCGCATCCGCCTCGCGACCGCGTCCCCCGGATTGCGCGGCGGCGCCGTCCTGGCCGCTCATTCGCTCACCTCCGAGTCCGTCGCGGTACCGCCGTCGGCCCTTGCCGATGACGACCGGTCAGTTCGACCCGACCGACCATCGCCGCCGTGGCGCTCGACCCGCTCGCCGGTCGAGAGCGACGACGGGTACAGCAGACACGCCGCCGTGTGTTCGCCGCTCGCTCCCGCCGGTTCGTCGCCGTCGGCCGAAGAGTCGCGGTCGCCGTCGACGCGGACCGCGTCGGGATGCACCTCGTGGCAGGCGTCGAACGCCTCCGGACACCGCGGGGCGAACCGACACGAGGTCGCGGCCTCGTTGGGGGTCGGGACGCTCCCCTCGATGGTCGGGAGTCGGTCGCCCGTGGTGGCGAGTCCCGGAATGCTGCGCAACAGGCCGCGCGTGTAGGGGTGTTTCGGAGCGTCGAAGAGTCGGTCGACCGGTGCCCGCTCGACCACTTCGCCCGCGTACATCACCGCGACCGAGTCCGCGACCTGCGCGATGACGCCGATGTCGTGGGTGATGAACACGACCGAGAGGTCCTGCTCGCGCTTGAGACGGGCCAGCAGGTCGAGCACCTGCGCCTGGATGGTCACGTCCAGCGCCGTCGTGGGTTCGTCGCAGACAAGCACCGACGGGTCACAGGCCAGCGCCAGCGCGATCACGGCCCGCTGTTGCATCCCGCCGCTGAACTGGTGTGGGTACTCGCGCAGTCGCCGCTCGGGGTCGGGGATGCCCACGTTCCTGAGGAGTTCCTCGGCCATCTCGGTCGCCTCGCGCCCCGAGAGACCGCGGTGGATCCCGAGCAGTTCCTCGATCTGGTTGCCCACCGTGTACACCGGGTTCAGACTGGAGAGGGCGTCCTGAGAGACCATCGCGATCTCGCTGCCGCGGATCTGGCGGGCGACCGAGTCGGGCGCGCTCACGAGGTCGACCGAGCCGCGTTCGACCACCGCCTTCTCGCCCGACTGCTCGCCCTCGTGGACCGTCACGAACGCCTCGTCTGGTTCGTCGTCGACCGCGTCGTCCCAGAAGGTCGCGTCCGGGTGGGCTCGCGCGATCCGCTGGACGAACGCGGGGTCGTGATACCTGATCGCGCTGTCGGGGTGGACCCGTCCCGGCTTCTCGACCAGTCCCAGTATCGAGCGCGCGGTGACGCTCTTGCCGGACCCGCTCTCGCCGACGATCCCGAGCGTCTCCGTGGGCGCGACCGAGAAGGATGCGCCGTCGACCGCGCGGATGGTCTCCTGGTCGGTGTGGAAGGTCGTCCGGAGGTTCTCGACGGACAGCAACGGGTCGCTCACGCGCCACCACCCCTGGCGTCGGCCTCCGTGCTGGAGGCGCTCCCGTCGTCGCTCTTGGGGTCGACCGCGTCCCGGAGCGCGTCGCCCATCGCGTTGAACCCCATGACGACGAGCGTGATCATGACCCCCGGGATCAACGAGATGTGCCACGAGGCCGACGCGACGTACTCTCGACCGAGGTTGACCGCGCGGCCCCACTCGGGCGTCGGGGCGGTGATCCCGAACCCGAGAAAGGAGAGGCCGGCGACCGCGAGGATGACGCCGCCGAGGATCAGCGAACTGTAGATCAGCAGGTAGCCGACGAGGTAGGGGAGCATGTGCAGGCGCATGATTCCGGTGGCGGACTGACCGTAACTGCGCGCCGCGTCGACCCACTCCTCCTCTGCGATCTGCAGCGTCGGCCCCCGGAACGACCGCCAGAGGAACGGCCACCCGGTCCCCGCGAGGATCAGCGCGAGCAGGATGCCCCCGTTGTACAGCCCCGCGATCCAGGTGTCGGAGAGGATCACCGTCAGCAGGATGAGCATCAGCAGGCGGGGGACGCCCATGATCGTGTCGCCGACGACGACCAGGACGAGGTCGACGAGCCCGCGGTAGTACGCCGAGAACAGCGAGAAGACGGTCGCGAGGACGGCGCTCACGCCGATGCTCAGGAGACCGATGACGAGCGACACGCGGGCGCCGTAGGCCAGGAACGTCCAGAGGTCCTTGCCGTTGGTCAGCGTGCCCGCGGGGTGGAAGCGGTCGTACTGGTCGTAGCTCATCGGTCCGAAGTTCGCGCCGGCGTAGCCCTCGGACTGGGTCTGGAGGTTCGCCGTGCCGACGAGCGTCTCCCGCACCGAGTCGGTGGCGGCGTCGTAGTGGGTGACCGAGTGCGAGAACGGCTCGTAGAGGTTCTGCTGGGCCGTCGTCGTCGCCAGCGACGGGGCGAAGACCGCGAGCGTCAGAAAGAGGAAGGTGACGACCATCCCGAACTGGCCCCAGCGGTGCGACCGCAGTCGGCGGACGACGTCGTCCCGCGGCGTCCAGTCGACGCGCCGGTAGTGGGCGCGGTACCAGAGGTATCCCATCCAGGTCCAGACCAGCGCCACGGCGACGTAGCCGTAGACGACGACCACCCGGACCGCCCAGGCGTAGGCGGGCGCGAGCCCCAGGAAGGTGCCGTGCCAGGTCCCGTCGGGGGTCTGGTACCCCCGGTTGGGAATCGTCTCGCGAGCGGTGAGCGTCGGGAGGTCCGCCACCGCCCGGAACAGTCCCTGAACGACCCCACCGACCGCGGCGAGGACCTCGACGACGCCCGCCGTGACCCCGACCCACGTCGCGAGCGCGACGGCGGCGCCGAAGACGACGCCGTCGAGCAACTGTCGCGTCCGGAAGGAGAACCGGTCGGTCACGCGGTCGAGGGCCCGCACGCGGGTCCACGTCGCGACGCCGAGACCGACGACGAAGAAGCCGACGACGACGCCCGCGAGGGCGACGAGGCCGACGGTGCCGCCGCCAGTCGCGACCGACAGGGTCCCGGAGTAGCTGAACGCGACCGCGCCGACGGCCATCCCGCCCAGCGACAGCACGGCGCCGGCGATATCTCCGAGTTCGACTGCGAGAAGCGCGGCCGCGCCGAGCAGCCAGATCGCCGCCGGGCGCGGCGTCTCCGCGACCCGCGCCGAGAGCGGGCGGTCGTCTCTCGCGTGGGGCTGTTCGTCTCGCGTACGGTCGTCCGTCGAGTGAGTGTGTCCGGCCATCGTGTCACCTCGCGTCGTACCCGACTCGCGGGTCGATCAGCGCGTACAGCACGTCCTGCAGGATGTTGATGAAGACGACGACGACGATGAACACGAACACGAGCGCCGTCACCAGCGGCATGTCGGCGTTCAGCGCCGCCTGGAAGAACAGCCAGCCGATGCCGTGGATCCCGAAGACGACCTCGACGATGACCGACCCGCCGATGAGCAGGAACGCCTCGTTGGTGACGGTCGGGACCAGCGGGACAAGCGCGTTGCGCAGGACGTGTTTCCAGACGACCCGCCGGTCGGGGACGCCGTTCGCCTTCGCGTTCTCGACGTAGTCGGCGTTGATAGTCTCCAGCACCGCCGTCCGCGCGATCCGGAGTTCGCTCCCCATCGACGCCGAGCCGAGCACGATCGCGGGCGGCAGGATCCGTTTGGTCGCCTCGAGGAAGCCGTCGACCGTCGTCAGGTTCGTCAGGTCCGGCGTCCCGATGAGCGACGTGTCGACGATGAACCCGCTCCAGTCGAACCCCAGAATCGATTTCGACTGAGACAGCACGGCGAGCAGGATGATCGCCAGCCAGAAGTTGGGCATCGCCCGCCAGACGATGCCGAACACCGACACCGCGTAATCGACTTTCGTGTTCGCGTGGAGGCCGGCGTAGACACCGAGCGGGATCCCGACGAAGATCGGTATCAACACGGCCCAGAACGTCAGCCAGAGCGTCCGCAGCCCGTAGGTGTTCAGGAGTTCGGTCACCGGCGTCCCCTGGGAGACGACCCACGACTGGCCCAGGTCCAGCGTGAACAGGTCGACCATGTACGCCCGGTAGTGGTCGAGAACGGGCTGGCTGAGCCCGAGCTCCGCGCGGACGCGGTTGTACTCGGCGACGCCCTCCTCGGTCGCTGCCGTCCCGACGATCGCCGCGGCGGGGTCGACCGGGCTGAACCGGAAGACCATGAACGTGAACGTCCCGCCGAGGACCAACACCGGTATCGACAGCAGTATCCGCCGGCCGAAATACCGAACGCGACTCACTGCTTGCCACCCCAGTCTCTCTCGACGTCGGCCTCGCTCGTATGTCCAGTCAAGTTACTAAACGCATTCCGTTCGATCGCATAAGTAATTTATCTTTGCCTCAATGTCGTATTCATTCCCCGAACTGTGGTGAAAGCGACCACCGGGAACCGTCGGTCGGGCACCGTGGGCGGCGGGAGCTGAAAACGGCGCCGAGAACGACGCCGAACTGACCGAGCGCGCCGGTCTGGCGCGTCAGTCCGCGTCTGGGAAAAACGGGGTCGGGTGGTCGTGTTCGAACGTTCCCAGCCGGGTGCCGTCGACGCTGAAGACGTCCGAGTACATCGTGCCGGCTGCCTCCGCGGCCCGCCTGCAGTCGGCCACTCGTCCGCGGTCGAGTGCCCCCGCGATCAGGATCGCAGTTTCGGTCGGCGGGTCTTTGAACACCGTCAGCAGGTACAGGTGAGAGCCCGTCCCCGCGCGGTAGACCTCCGTGCGAGCGAACCCGTCCGGGACGAACAGGTCCGCGAACTCGTCGGCCGCGTCTCCCGGGATCACGTACGAGTAGCCGTGCCGGTCGGTGCGGCTCGTCTCCGTCGTCACCGCCGCGGCGTCGCCGGCGGCGATACTGAGCGCCCGCCAGCCGCTCTCTTCCAGTCGGTCGGCCATCGCGTCCATCTCCTCGAGTACCTGCGCCCAGCCGTTCGATGCAGTGTCGCTCACGTTTGCCCCTCTGCTCCCGGGCGTGAAAAACCGTGCGCTCGCCGCAAACAGTGCGCTCGCCGACCCATCGACCGGTCGGAGTGGTCGCGGTCTCGGCTCTCGTGTGGGGCACTGTCGCACTTCCGGGGTAGTTCAGGCGCGGTCGCCGATCGAGATATCGTTGAAGGCGGTCCGCCGGAGCGGGCCGGTGTAGTCGAACCCTTCGACCCAGTCGTACCAGTAGAGCTGGTTGGTCGGGTTCCACAGCGGGATCAGGGTGACGTCCTCCCAGTTAGCCCGCTCCATCGTGAGATACGCCTCGTTGCGGGCCTCCTGGGCCTCCTCGGTGGGGATCCGGTTTTCGAGGTAGAGGTCGGTCCAGGCCTCGTCCGCGCGCTCGGCGGCGTCGGTCATCCCGTCTTCGCCCTGGCCCCAGCGGGTCCATGCCGCCGGCGTCGGTCGGGTGTACTGGAGTCCGGAGTCGGCTTCGATCCACGAGAGGTCCATGTAGTTCCCGAAGATGTCGATATCGCCCTCGATGGCCCGGTTCACGAGCGTCGACGAGGGCGCGGCCTCGATCGAGAGGTCGATGTGGACGCTCTGTGCGATGTCGCGGATGTAGCTCGCGACCGACTCCCAGATCGAGGCTCGCGTGTCCGACTTGATCTGCATCGCGGTCTCGTACATGTTGTCGGGGCCGTAGCCGGCCTCCTCCATGACCTCCCGCGCGGACTGGATGTCGGACTGGGCGTAGCCGTAGGGGTACTCCTCCTGGGCGAGCTGGTCGTAGTTGTCCTCCCCGCCGGGGAAGCCGACCGGCGGCGAGACGAAGTACGCGGGTTCACCCAGGCCCTTGGTCGCCTGGTCGATGACCGCCTCCTGGTTGATGGCGTAGGCGAGGGCCACGCGGGCCGGTTTCTCGACGTTGATCGTGTTACACTGCAGGAACTGGGTCTGCGGAATGGCGGCCTCGCCGTAGTTGAGCGTCGTCCCGCTGACCGGGCCGTAGCTCCCGAGCGTCCGGCCCTCCAGTTCCTCCGACCGCTCGACGAGGTCGGGGTTAAACTGCGACCGCGGCACCTCGAAAATGTCGGCGTTTTGCTCGTTGACCGCGCGGGTGTAGCGCGCGTTCGGGTCCTCGACGACCTGCCAGCGGATGCCGTCGATGTTCGCGACCGACCCGTGGTAGTCTTCGAACGCCGTTACGACTACCTCGCTGCCGCTGTTCCACGTCTCGAGCTGGAACGGTCCGGTCCCAGTGACTTCCTCCGTGGACCACGTCTCATAGTCATACTCGCCCTCGTACCCCTCAATGTCGCCGACGATCCCCTCGGGGATCACGGAGTAGAACATCTGGGCCATCTGTCCCAGCGTCCCGTGGAACGGCTGTTCGAGCGTCACCTCGACGGTGTAGTCGTCGACGGCTTCGATCGCCAGCGAGTCCGGGACCAGTTCGCCCTCCTCGGTCTCCTCGTGGACGACGTTGACGACGCCGTTGATGATCTCGTCGGTGTTCCCGCGGTTGTTGTCGGACTCGGCGAGGCGGCGCCAGGAGTAGACGACGTCGGCGGCGGTTAGCTCGCTCCCGTCGTGGAACGTCACGCCCTCTTTCAGCGTGAACGTGTAGGTCGTGTAATCCTCGGAGACGCTGTAATCCGTCGCGAGGTGGCCGGTAACGGGCACCGTCCCCTCCTCGTACCTGAACAGCGACTCGTGGGTCTGCCAGATCACCCAGTCGTCTTTCGAACCGGTGGCGCCCGCGGGGTCCAGCGACTGTGCCGGGTTCGTCAGCATCTGTAACTCCCCACCCTCGGCGTCCGAACTCTCGGTACCACCCATCGATTCGTCCGTTCCCTCGGTGTCGCCGTCGTCACTTCCCGACGACGGGTCGGTCTCGGTGTCGGTTCCGCCGCCCCCGCCCGAACAGCCGGCGAGTGCGGTCGTCGCTACGGCCCCGACTCCCGTCAGGAATTTCCGTCTGTCTACTTCAGACTCCATACCGCCTACCATCGGGAGGTGGTACTTAGGCCTGTTCATAAATGGAATCCTTTTCCTTATCTTCCTAGAAGGTCCCTAATCTAGGCCCAATATCCAGATATAATTGGACAGACATCCGGGTTTGGTGTATATTTTGATACACTATGTCCGCCTCTATCGAGTCGGAACCGAGTCGAATATCGCCACGAGCGGTGGCGAACACCGCGTCTCGGGCGATTCGAGTCGCAGGCGAGAGTTCGGGTCGGCTCGCAGTCCTGGTCGGATCCCCCGGTGGTCCCGCAGAAATTACGGCAACAGCAGGAGGTTATACCCCGCTCTCGAGAGGGGGTAACGATGGCTCAGCGACGCGACGCCGACTACTGGATCGAGCAGTTGGACCTGGACGACCACGTGGAGGGCGGTCACTACGCGCGGACCTACACCTGCGACGTTGTCGCCGACGGCGAGGGGTTGCCCGAGGAGTACACGGAGGAACGGTCGACCGCGTCGTCGATTTACTACCTCCTCAGAGACGACGAGTTCTCCACGTTCCACCGGATCGACGCGGACGAACTCTGGCACTTCTACCGCGGCGACCCGCTCAGACTGTACCTGCTCGGTGACGAACTCGAAACGGTCGTGCTAGGGCGCGACCAGTTCCAGACGGTCGTTCCCAGGGACACCTGGTTCGCGGCCGAAGTCGTCTCAGATCCCGACGACGCCGGCACTGACGACGAGGCCGCCCACGGCTACACGCTCGTCGGCTGTGACGTGACGCCAGCGTTCGAGGACGCCACGTACGAACTGGCCGACGAAGAACGGGCCGAGGAGTTGGCCGCGGAGTTCGAGAAGCACCGGGAACTCGTCGAGCGCCTGACCTGAATCCCGGAACTGCGGGCTGAATCCCGGAACTGCGGGCCGACTCCCCGAACTGCGACGCGGTCGCGACTGACCCGATCAGGAGTCCGAACCTGGACCGACCCGATCAGGAGTCCGAACCGCCGGTTTCCACCCGTGCGTTCTCCGTCCACCGCTCGTGATAGCGGCGCTGCTCGGGCGAGGGGTCGTCGATCGAGACGCCCTTTTTCTCGAGCGTCTCGCGGGCGACGGCTCTGTCGATGTCGTTGGGCACCGGATGCAGTCCCGGCGGCAGGTCGACCCCGTCGGCCAGGTCAGCGAGTCCGCGGGCCATCATCGCGAACGTCGTGTCCATCACCTCGCTCGGGTTCCCGTTGCCGTCGGGCGCCGCGAGGTTCACGACTCGGCCTTCCGTGAGAAGCGTGACCTGCCGGCCGTCGCCGAGCGTGTACCGCTCGACGCCCTCGCGGGGTTGGACAACGGACTCCGCGAGGTCGTCGAGCGCCTCGGTGTCGATCTCGATCTCGCTCCCGATGCTCGCGAGGACGGCCCCGTCGGACAGCGCTTCGATGTGCTCGCGACCGACGACGCGGTACCGTCCGGTCGCGGTGAGCAGGAACTCGGCCTCGGAGGCGGCCTCGTCGAGCGGGCGCACGTCGTGGCCGTCCGCGAGCGCTTCGAGCGCGTTGCGCGGGTCGACCTCGGTGACGATCGTTCGGGCGCCCAGCGCGCGGAGTTTTCTGGCGAGGCCGCGCCCGCAGTGGCCGTATCCGACGACGACGGCGACCGACCCCGCCAGCATCGCGTTCGTCAGCGACGTGAGCGCGGTCAGGGAGCTCTCGGCGGTCCCGTGGACGTTGTCGAAGTGGTGTTTCATCGGCGTCCCGTTGACGTCGTAGACGGGGAACGCGAGCGTGCCCGTCTCGTCCATCACCTGGAGTCGGGTGATGCCGCCCGTGGTCTGTTCGCAGGCGCCGCGGATACCGGCCGCGACGTCGGGGAACTCGTCGTGGACCATCCGGAGCAGGTGCGCGCCGTCGTCGGCCAGCAGATCCGGCTCGCGGGTCAGCAGCGCGCGGCGTGCGTCCTCGAGTTCGACCTCGGACATGCCCGGCTCCGCGAACGTCGTGACGCCCTCGCGGTCGGCCAGGAACTCGACGACTGCCTCGTGGGTCGTGCCCGACTCGCCGGAGACGAGCACCTCCGCGCCGCCGGCTGCGAGGACGTCCACGAACAGTCCCGTATGGGGTGTCAGCGGCGCCGAGACCCCGATCTGTGTGCCGTCGAACGGCCGCTCGTCCGCGAACCGCTCGGCGTAGCTCCGGAGCAACGGTGACCGCTGGCGGACCGACGCGACCGGGTCGGTGTCGGTGGGCCGGCTCATACCACCTGTTCTCCGTCGTGGTGTGAAACGGTTTCGCTCGCTCGCGTGTCGTGTTCAGTGTCGTGTTCGGTGTGAATCATCGTCGAATGAGTCCGCAAGTCGTGGTCGTTCTCGTGTGCCTGTTCGTGTCCGCGCGCCGAGTCGGCACCGGCCCGTCCGCTACCGGCCGGACGCCGCTGCGTGGCGGGGGAACGGACCCGACAGTTCAGGTCGATCTGGGGGCAGTCAACTGGAATCGCCCGGGTACGGTCCTCAGGACCGGTCGCCCAGCGTGACCTCGCTCAGGCTCGGCCGGTTCATCGGTCCGTTGACCTCGTAGTTGTCGACCCAGTCGTACCAGTACACCTGGTCGGTGGGGTGCCAGAGCGGGAGTTCGGTCACGTCCGCCCAGTTGGCCTGTTCGATGGTGAGATACGCTTCGTTGCGGGCCTGCTGGGCCTCGTCGGTCGGGACCCGGTTCTCCTGATAGGTGCCCCACGCGTCGACGGCCGACTGGGCAGTCTCGGACATCTCGCCCTCGCCCTGGCCCCAGCGCGTCCACGTGTACGGGTTGGGGTAGGCGTACTGCAGCGTCGAGTCGGCCTCCATCCAGTTCAGCGCGTTGTAGGTGCCGAAGATGTCGAAGTTGCCGTCGATGGCGCGGTTGGTCAGCGTCGACGACGGCGCCGACTCCAGCGACAGGTCGATGTGGACGCTCTGGACCAGGTCACGGAGGTAGCTCGCGACCGACTCCCACTGGGAGGCCTGCAGGTCCGAGGGGTACATGATCGACGTCTCGTACATGTTGTCCGGGCCGTAGCCGGCCTCCTCCATGACCGAGCGGGCCTCGCCGACCATCGAACTGTTGTAGCCGTAGGGGTACTCGGACTGGGCGACCTCGGTGTAGTTGTCCGGGCCGTCCGGGAACGCCGTCGGCGGCGTCAGGAAGTAGGCCGGTTCGCCCAGGCCCTTCGTCGCGTCCTCGGTCACGACCTGCTGGTTCACCGCGTACGCCATCGCCTGGCGGACCGGCTTCTCGACGTTGAGCGTGTGGAAGATGAGGTACTGGGTGCGGGGGAGGCTCGTGTCCCCGTAGTTGAGCGTCGTCCCGTTGACCGGGCCGTACGTCCCACTCGTCCGCCCGCCGTCGAGTTCCTCTTCGATGGAGAGCTGGTCGGGGTTGAACTGCGACCGGGGGATCTGGAAGATGTCGGCGTTTTGCTCGTTGACCGCGCGGGTGTAGCGGGCGTTCGGGTCCTCGACGATCTGCCAGCGTACGCCGTCGAGGTTCGCGATCGACCCGTGGTACTCGTCGAACCGTGAGACGGTGACCGAGTCGCCCTGGCTCCAGCTCTCGAGGTGGAAGGGGCCGGTCCCGGTCGCCTCGCTCGACACCCACTCGTCGTAGTCGTACTCGCCCTCGTAGCCCTCGATGTCCCCGACGACCCCTTCCGGGATCACCGACAGGATGAGGTTCGTCAGGTGACCGATAGTCTCGTGGAACGGCGCGGCGAGGGTCATCTCGAGGGTGTAGTCGTCGACGGCCTCGAGTTCCATCGAGTCGGGGACGACCGCGCCCTCCTCGGTCTCCTCGTGGGCGATGTTCATGATGTTCCCCACGACGAAGTTCTCCGAGTTGCGGTTGTTCTCGGACTCGGCGAGCCTGCGCCAGGAGTAGACGACGTCGTCGGCCGTCATCTCGCTCCCGTCGTGGAACGTGACGCCCTCTTTCAGCGTGAACGTGTAGGTCAGGTAGTCGTCCGAGACGGTGTAATCCGTCGCGAGCGACCCCGTTGCGGGGAGCGTGCCGTCCTCGAACTCGAAGAGCTGTTCGTGGAGCGAGTGAGTCGTCCACGCGTCGCGCTGGCCCTGGATGCCGATAGGGTCGAGCGTGTTGATCGGTCCCTGCATCATCTGGAGTTCGCCGCCCTCGGCGTCTCCAGTGCTCGTGTCTGTGTCTTCTCCGTCCGTCCCGTCGGAACTCCCGTCGGAACCGGAGTCCGGGTCGGCCTCGGTATCGGTACCGTCTGATCCACCACTCGAACACCCGGCGACTGCGGTCGTCGCGACCGCGCCGACGCCGGTCAGGAAGGTCCGTCTGTCTACTTTCCCGTCCATGGTTTCTCCATCGGGAGGTGATACTTATATTGCACCCTCTAAGTCAACGATTGTCTCATTATATCCTAATACGACACTCAAGTAGGTAAGGATCAGTGGAATAGATAGACGCTCGGATACGATACGGCGCGAATATCGCGCAGATGCGAGGCAATAAGTACATCCCCGGACAGTCCGAGGTATGTCATCCGACCTCGAGACGCTGGTCGACCGAGTCGCCGACTCGACGACCGACTGGGACTTCGAACACGCGATCGAGTGGGAGATCGCGTTCGTCCTCGACGGGCTGCTGGCCGCCGGGGGCGACGACGAGTTCGTCCGCGAACTGGTCGACCGATGTATCGAGACGCAGACGAGCGAGGGGCAACTGGCGGGCGGGTCGCTGACGGTGTTCGAGGGCGAGTGGGAGCCCGACTGGACCGAGGGCGAGTACACGTCCGTCGCCGACCCGTCTTCGATCGGTCACAGCGTGCTGGAGCTGTACGACCGGACGGGCGACGGCCGCTATCTCGACGCGGCGCGTCGCCAGTACGAGTACCTCCGGGACTCCGAGCGGACCTCCGAGGGCGGGATCCGCCAGCAGCGCAGTCGACAGTCGCTGTGCGTGGACGGGCTCTGGATGTTCTGCCCGTTCATGGCCAGATACGGGCGCAGGACCGACACCCAGGAGGCGGTCGACGACGCGGTCCACCAGTTCGAGGTCCAGGCACGCCACCTCCACACCGACTCCGGGCTGTTCAGACACACGTGGGCCGAACAGCCCGACCGGTTCATGAACAGCGCGTTCTGGACGGGCGGCAACGGGTTCGCACTCATGGCGCTGGTCGACACGCTCGAATACCTCCCCGCGGACCACGAGGGCCGGGAGACGCTGACCGAACTGTTCCGCGAGACGGCCGCGGCGATGCTCGACTACCAGGACCGGTCGGGCTTCTGGCACAACGTCGTCGACGACCCGCACGAACCCCTGGAAACCTCCGGAACCCTGATGACCGCGTACGCGCTCCAGCGCGGCACGGAGATGGGCATCCTGACCGATTCCGCCTACGCCGAGGCCGCCGAGCGGGCGATGTCGGTCTGTCGCGGCGTCGTGAGCGACGACGGCCGCGTCGGCCGGGTCGCCAAAGTGCCCGGCGGGCGGAACGCACCGCTCGGCGTGGAACTCCACGGCCAGGGACTGTTCCTCCTGACCGCGAGCCAGTTCTCGTGAGTGACGACCGTCGATCCGCTAGTACATAGTGGACATTAATACACTTCACAATACCTTTTTGCTCTCTTTTTGCCACAACGTTTCGATAGTTTTCCGAAATGAGGACAAACGTTAACAACTGGTGTGACGAAGCGGTGCCATGGCACAAGCGCCACAATCGAGCGGCGATGCCGAGAGCGGACTGTCGCTCGTCGACTGCGACCTGCATCAGAGCTACGCGACCGACGACGAACTCGTCGAGTACCTGCCGGAGCGGTACAAGAGCCGCGGGGTCGTCATCCCCGAACTGCTGTATCGCCACGAGTCCAGTTCCTCGCGTCCGGACAGTTTCAGGGGCGACGAATCCGCGACGGGCGGGTACAACAGCGCGGACGTCTACGCGGGCAGTAGCAAGGAGGGCGTCAAGAACCACCTCGACGAGAACGGCATCGACTACGCGTTTCTCACTCACCAGACGGACCTGACGATAAACGGGATCCCGAACACAGACTACGCGTTCGAACTGGCAAAGGCTGTCAACAAGTGGGTCCTCGAGGAGTGGATCCCGGAAGACGAGCGCTTCCTCGGGTCGCTGTTCGTCGCGATGGAGGAACCGGAGAAGTCCGCGGAGATGATCCGCGAGATGGGCGACCACCCGCGGTTCGGGCAGGTGCTCATCCAGAGCGTCGGCGGCCGCAACCCGTTCGGCCAGGAGTACTACTGGCCGGTCTACGAGGCCGCCGAGGAGATGGGCCTCCCCATCGGCGTCCACGTCTCCTCGACCGGGACGGGCACGATGTACCCGGCCACCGCCGCCGGCCACCCCCGCACGTCGATCGAGTGGAGCACGGTCGTCCCCGCAGTGTACATGGGGCTGCTGGCCAGTCTCGTCACCGAGGGCGTCCTCGAGAAGTACCCCGACCTCGGGTTCAACTTCATCGAGGGCGGATACATGTGGGTGCCCCAGCTCATGTGGCGGATGGACAACCTCTGGAAGGCCGCCCGGTCACAGGTGCCGTGGCTCGAGAAGCGCCCGAGCGAGTACATCTACGACCAGGTTCGCTTCACGACCCAGCCCGCGCACTTCCCCGAGGACCCGCGCCGACTGACGAAACTCATGGAGGCCTTCGACGCCGAGAAGCTCCTGATGTTCTCCAGCGACTACCCGCACCACGACACGGACGACCCGGAGCACGCGCTGCCGCCGGGGCTCTCCGAGGAGGCCCAGGCGCGGATCTACTACAGGAACGCACAGGAGTTCTACGACCTCCCAGACGACCCCGCGGACCTCGAATGATGGCGTGCGTACCCGAGAGCGATCCAGGACTGAAGGAGATCCGAGCATGAGGGTGATCCGATCGTGACGACGCGCCAAGAGGTCTGTCCCACGTCCGAACTCGAACCGGGCGACCGGAAACTGGTCGAGGTCGGCGGCATCTCGATAGGCGTGTTCAACGTCGACGGGGAGTTCCACGCACTGAACAACGTCTGTCCCCACCAGCTCGCAGACCTCTGTGCCGGTCCGATAACCGGTACCACCACCAGCGACGAGGTCGGCGAGTACGACGAGTGGGTCCGCGACGGCGAGATCATCCGCTGCCCCTGGCACGGCTGGGAGTTCGAGATCGAGTCCGGGGAGTCGCTGTTCAACCCCCACGTCCGGACCCGGTCGTTCGAAGCGACGGTCGAAGAGTCGGACGGTACCGCTCCCGAGTCGAGCGGGGGCGCTGTCTCGGCCGACCCCGACGAGACGGAGGCGTCGGAGTCCACAGCCGACGGCTCCGCGGACTCCCAGGCCCCGGACCGCACTGCACAGGAGGAGGAGTACGGCACGAACCTGGCCGGAGACGAGCCGCCAGTCGATACGTACGATGTCGAGGTCGAACAGGACACCGTCGTCGTCTACGTCTGAGCGCGGCGCGACCACCGAACCACGGCGGCTTCGGTCCCCGTCTGCACCCGGAGCGCTCCATCGCCTGCTGTTTCTCACCCGGGAGTCCCGTTTCTGTGTACAGAACGTATACACCAAAGTCAGAGGACACCATTCCTACTGTCCTGCGCTCCTGCCAATGTCGACAGTGCCCCCGCGAATGTCGACCGCACCCACCAGTACCAACCCTGACCGTGCGAACGGATCGAACTACCGCCCCGGTTCGACATCTCTCGTGAGATCAAATTCACACACTTAGTATGTTAATTCGTGCCGGTAGCGCCGGGCACAGCGTCGGGGCCTAACAGCTACGAGACCCTGTCGTGACCGGGCCGGGACACACAGCGTGACGGTGAAATCCTGTCGGGTCCGACCCGGACGCAGTCCGCGACGGGCGAAGGGCAGGGCGACCCTCGACACGTTCCCTGGCCGACCAGGGATCCGGTCACGCGGGAGTCAGGAGAGTCGGTCCTCGACGATAGCCCGCCCGACAGCGACCGAGTTCTCGACGCCGACCTCGAACCCGGACTCGAACTCCTGGGAGAAGACGTTCTCGCGGGGGGTCCGGTCGTCGGTCGGACGGTCGTAGTTCGAGACGCCGCGGATGCTGAGGTACTGGTCGAGCATGTCGAACCGTTCCAGCGCGGTCGCAGTGCCGGCGTCCTCGACTTCGGTCACCCGGTACTGACCGGCGTCGTGCTGGTCGACGAGCCACTCCACCTGCCGGGCCACCTCGCCGCCGTGCCAGAACTCGTCGGCACAGACGTTCGTTCCGGTCAGCACCTCGGCGAAGTCAGCATCGTCGTCGGAAGGGGTCGGGACGAGGTCGACATCCCGTGCCAGTTCGGCCGCGCGGTCCACGAGGTCGGAGTTCAGTTCGAACACTCCATCGCCCGACGTATACGGGTCGAGCATGAGCGGGACATCCTCGTCGTCCGGTTCGATGCGGCACTTGTCGTCCCAGTCGAGGATAGTGTCGGTGACGACGACCGACCCGACCGGGACGTCCGGCGGCGCGCCGGCGACGCCGACAGTGAGCAACAGTGACTCCGACAGGTCGAGGGCGTCGGCCGCCAACAGTGCCGTCATCGACGTCGTCGACCCGGCTTTCCTGACACCGGTCGGAACGAGCGCCACTCCGTCGTCGGTGTACTCGAACGGATACGGGACGCCCGGGACATCGACCGTGTGCTCGAACTCGTACAGGTCTCGCCACGGCGCAGTCTCGCTTGCGATACCCTCGATGTCGTCGTACGTTGGGAGGACGACTACCTCTGGCTCGACACTCATACAACCCGTCTCGGCGCTTCGCCGTATATCTCTTCGGTATCAGGAATCACCGGGACCGAAACGAGGAGCCCCAGAGACGGGTTCGTACGGTCGGTTGCACGTCATTTCCGTTCGCCGAACCGGTCGGCAAAATACCGGTGAATCGTTACACCCGACCGTGCCAGTGGTCGGCGCCCGCGCCCGGACCTCTCGACGCTCCGCGTCGGAGACGCTCCCGACACCGCCTCGCTCGCAGACACCCTCGCCGTCGAGGACGGTGCGGGTTGCCGTGCGTTCGCGGATCGCGGACCGAGTTGCACACACATACTGTGTGAAATCAGACCCCGCTGTTCGCTGGCGGTACGCGGAATCGACCGCACCACCGGTCAAACTATGAGAGAGTCTCCTCGACGACAGGGCGCGCGACGGTCAGCATGTTTTCGATGGCGGACTCGACCCCCGCCTCGAACCCGTCAGCGAAGACGCTTTCCCGAGGCGTTTTTTCGCCGGTGGGGCGGTCGTGACTCGAAACGCCGCGGATACTGAGATACTGGTCGAGCATGTCGAACCGCGCGAGGGCGGTCGCCGTACCCGCGCCTTCGGGTTCGGTCACCCGGTACGGGCCTGCGTCGTATCGGTCGACGAGCCACTCGACCTGTTCGGCGACCCCGCCACCGTGCCAGAACTCGTCCGCGCAAACGCTCGTCCCAGTGAGCACCCGCGGTGACGCGGCTCCCTCTCCGGCCTCGCCTTCGTGGGTCGTCAGTTCCGCCTCCGTCGCCAGACGCCGGGCTCGATCGACGAGTGCCGGATCCAGTTCGTAGTACCCGTCGTCCTCCGTATAGGGGTTGACCAGGAGCGGGACGGCATCGTCGTCGGGTTCGACTCGACATTTGTCGTCCCAGTCGACGATGGTGTCCGTGATCACGACCGACCCGACCGGGAGGTCCGGGGGTGCGCCCGCGACGGCGGCGGTGAGAAAGAGCGTCTCGGAGAGTGCGAGACGGTCACTGGCCAGCAGCGCAGTCATCGACGCTGTCGAGGCAGTCTTGGTGACGCCCGTCGGGACGAGCGCCAGGCCGCGGTCGTCGTACTGGAGCGGCCAGGGCACGCCCGGGATATCGAGTTCGCGGTCGAACTGGTACGCTTCTCGCCAGGGAGTCGCCTCGCTCGGGATACCGTCGATATCGTCGTAGGTCGGCAAAACCATGACTTCGGGGGCAATCGTCATGAGTTGGAGTTACTGCCCTCGGTCAAAGCGCTTCGGTATCACCACTCGAAGATATCTGCTGTGGGGGACCGAGAGCGAACTCTCAGAGGCGGTCCCACAGTTCGGCGCTCGCAGCGCCGATAGCCTCGCGGTCGGCGGCGGAGACACCTTGCACGCCTTCTCCCCGCTCGTAGACCACTTCGCCGTCGACGACGGTGCGCGTGACGTCGCCGCGACTCGCCGCGTTGACGACGTAGTAGGGCGCGCTCTCGGGGAGCACCGGGTTCGGCCCCAGGTCCAGCGTCACCAGATCCGCGCGCTTGCCGGGTTCGAGACTGCCGATCTCGTCGGCCATCCCCATGACCTCGGCGGCGCCGATGGTCGCCCACTCCAGGGCGGTCGCGGCGTCGAAGCCGCTTGGGTTACGCTGTTTCAGCTTGTGGATGCCGACCGCCGAGCGCATCGTCTCGAACATGTCGGGGTCCCAGCCGTCGTCGCCGAGGCCGATCGTCAGCTCCTCCTCCTGCATCGTCTCGACGTCCGCGATACCGACCGCGTTGTTCGTGTTCGAGTAGGGGTTGTGCGCCACCGCGACGTCGTGGTCGGCCAGAATCTCGATCTCCGACTCGGTCGAGTGGACGCAGTGCGCCGCCAGGATGTCCGCCTCGAAAAAGCCCATCTCCGCCAGCGCGGGCACCGGTCGCTTGCCGTACTCCTCGATGGAGCGATGGACGTCGACGAGCCCCTCTTCGAGGTGGATCTGGATGGGGCGGTCGTCGTCGGTCGCGCGTTCGACTGTCTCCGAAATCACCGGTTCGGTGTTCGTGAAGAGGGTGTGCAGACAGTAGTGGCCGCTGACGCGGTCGTACGCCTCTTCGCCCTCGTCGACGAACCGGGCGTTTTCCTCGATGCCGGCCATCGCCTCCTCCTCGGAGTTTCGCGCCGTCGTCTCGAAGGCGATCATCCCGCGGATGGGCGTCTGTGCGACGCCTTCGGCCACGGCGTCGATCCCGCCGGGGAGCGTGTTCGGGCCGGAGTAGTTGTCACAGAAGGCGGTGACGCCGCTCTCGAGCATCTCGGCACAGGAGCCAAGCGCCGACAGGCGGGCGTCATCGAGCGTAAACGCTTCGTCCACGTTCCACCAGATGTCGACGAGCGCCTCGTAGAAGCTCTCGGGCGCGACCGACAGCGGCGCGCCGCGTATCGGCAGCGCGTACATGTGCGTGTGGCAGTTCACGAGCCCCGGAATGACGACCTCGTCGCGTGCGTCGACGTCCGCGTCCTGCGCGAATCCGTCCTCGACGGCGACGATCTCGCCGTCCTCGGCGACGAGGGTGACATCCGATCTGACCTGTCGCTCGTCGTCCATGGTGACGAGCGTCCCTGCGTTGACGTTCACACCCACAGTTCCCCCGGACCGACCAAAAAGCTACCTCACGGTGCAGTTTTCGGAGGCGGGTGCCACGGGGTCACAGACCGGTGCCGAACCGCCGCAGGCCGGTTCGCAAACCCTGTGACGGGCGGCAACGTTTTCCCGCTCGTCCGAGACGAGTGGGTATGGCGGACCGCTGTATTCGCCGCGCTCGCGTGGTCACCGACACCGGCCTCGCCGAGCGCGACATCGTGATCGAGGACGGGACCATCGCCGCGGTCGGACCCGACGCGGCAGACGGGATCGAGGCGGACCACTCGCACGACGCCGACGGCATGGTCGCGCTCCCCGGTGTCGTCGACGTTCACAACCACATGCACGACGACGACCTGTTCCCCGACGGCATCGACTTCGGCTCCGAGACGGCGAGCGCCGTCGCGGGCGGCGTCACCACCGTCGTCGAACTGCCCACACAGACGCCGGTGACCGACCCCGCGGCCGTCCGCGCCAAGCGCGAGGCCTGCGAGGAGTTGTCCCACGTCGACTTCGGCCTCGTCGCCGGCAACTTCCAGGAGCCGGACCCGGACGCCGAGGGGGTCGTCGCGGAAGGGGTCCCCGACTTCAAGACGTTCACCGCAGAGCCGTACCTGGCCGAGGACCGCGCCATCCTCGAACTCATGTCGGCCGTCGGCGCGGCCGGGGGGACGGTCCGGGTCCACTGCGAGACCCAGGGGATCCTCGACCACGCCCGGAGCCGGATCGACGGGCGCGACCCCGAGGTGTACATGGATTCGCGGCCGCTCCGGGCGGAACTCGACGCCATCAACCGGATGGGCTGGTTCGCCGAGGAGGCCGACTGCCCGCTGCACGTCGTCCACGTCTCCAGCGGCAGCGGCGCTCGCGAGGGCGCGCGATTCAAATCCCGAGCGCAGACGCCTGTCACCCTCGAAACCTGCCCGCACTACCTCGCCTTTTCGAAGGGGGACGTCGCCGAGAAGGGGCCGTTCCTGAAGGTGAACCCGAGCCTGAAATCGGCCGAGGAAGTCGAGCGGCTCTGGGACGCCGTCGCCGACGGGACCATCGACCTCGTCGCCAGCGAGCACTTCCCGACCTACCGCGCCGAGCGCGAGTCCGGGTGGGACGACATCTGGGAACCGTACGCCGGCCTGCCTGGCATCGAGACGACCCTGGAGTTCCTGGTCAGCGAGGGCGTCCACGAGGGGCGGATCGACTGGCCGCGCCTGCGCGAACTGCTCTGCGCTCGCCCCGCCAGGGAGGCGGGCGTCTACCCCCGCAAGGGGTCGCTGCGTGTCGGCACCGACGCCGACGTGGTTCTCCTGCGCGAGGAGCACTACACGGTCGACGCCGACGACCTCGCCTTCGTCGGCGGCTGGACACCATACGAGGGTCGCGAGTGGACCGCCCGCGTCGACACCGTGATCGCCGGCAGCGAGGTGGCCGCTCGCGACCACGACGTGCTCGCCGACCCCGGCGACGGCGAGTTCCTGCACCGCGGCCCCGCCGCGGAGTGACGGCGTCCCCCCGCAACGACCGCGACGGTCCGATCCCGGTCGCGGTGTGCAGTGCGGGATACTTAAGTGAGCGAGGGAAGTGGTTCCTACCATGGCGTTAGCCCACGTGACCACTCTGGAGTGTACCCTCTGTGGCGCCGAGTACGACCCGGAGCAGATCATCTACACCTGCCCGGAACACGACGGCGTCGCGGGCATTCTGGAAGTCAAGTACGACTACGACGTGATCGAGGAGCGGTTCGACGCGGACCTGGACGGCGACATCCGGAGCCAGTGGAAGTACGAAGCGTTTCTCCCCGTCGACGACGAGGCCGACCCGGTCACGCTCAACGAGGGCGGGACCGACCTGTTCGACGCGCCGCAACTCTCGGCGGCCCTGGGCGTCGAGACGCTCGTCAAGGACGACGGCCGGAACCCGACCGGCTGTTTCAAAGACCGCGCGAGTTCCGTCGCGGTGACGAAGGCCCGCCACGCCGGCCGTGACGTCATCTGCTGTGCGTCGACCGGCAACGCGGCCGCCTCGCTCTCTGGCTACGCCGCCCGCGGCGGCCTCGACTGTCGCATCTTCGTCCCCGGCGACGCGCCCGAGGGGAAACTCGCACAGCCGCTCGTCTACGGCGCGGACGTCCTGGCAGTCGAGGGCACCTACGACGAGGCCTACGACCTCAGCGTCGCGGTCACCGAGGAGTACGGCTGGTACAACCGCAACGCGGCCATCAACCCCTTCCAGGTCGAGGGCAAACGCACGGTCGGCCACGAACTCGCCGAACAGTCGGTCGTCCGCGGCGAGGTGCCCGACTGGGTCGTCTTCTCGATGGGCGACGGCTGCACCATCGCCGGCGCCTGGAAGGGCTTTCGCGAGTTCTACGAACTCGGGTACGTCGACGACCACCCGAAGATGCTCGGCGTCCAGGCCGACGGCGCCACGGCCATCCACGACGCCTTCCACGGTCACGAGGACGTCGACGACGTCGCGGAGACGCTGGCCGACAGCATCGCGGTCGGCCGCCCGCGGAACACGGTCAAGGCCTGCCGCGCGCTCGAAGAGAGCGGCGGGACCTCCGTGCTCGTCAGCGACGAGGAGATCCTCGACGCGATGCGAGTGCTCGGCAGCAGCGAGGGCATCTTCGCCGAGCCCGCCGCGGCCACCCCGGTGGCCGGTGTCAGGGAGGCGCTCTCGCGCGACATCGTCGACGAGGACGACACCGTCGTCGTCTGCTCGACCGGCTTCGGCCTCAAGGACACCGAGGGCGCGAAGCGCGCGACGGGCGGCGTCACGCGGATCGAACCCGACATGGACGAAGTGGACGACCTCTACGGCGACGAGGCGCGAGTCGACGCGGAGTAAGGTGGGCTGGCCGCAGAGAAATTTGGCCGGAAACCACCGCGCGAACCGAGCGGCTACGACGTCGAGGTGAGATAGACCGCGACGACGGCGAAGGCCAGGCCGGCGAGTTTGCGTGCCGTGACCGGTTCGTTCAGCGCCGTCATCCCGACCGCGGCGCTCCCGACGATGAACAGCCCGAACACGGGCGTCACGACGCTCACCTCGCCGATCGAGAGCGCGTAGAAATAGGAGAGGACGCCGACGGTGAGCGCCAGCCCCGCGCCGACGGCGTAGACGGCGTGAGACGACGACAGCGCCGCCACCGCGCCGTCGTCGAGGTAGAGGACGACGGCGAGGTTGACGACCGTGATCAGCGTGTTCCCGACGAGGGCGACGACCATGATCGGCATCTCCTCCGACGCGAGTTTCGACAGCGGCGGAACCAGCGAATACGCCAGCAGCGCCAGCACCGCCCAGACGAGATATCTCATTCCTGGCGAGAGATCCGCGGTGTCACTGATACCGGTTCCGGTCCCGGCCGGCGATACCGATCCCCGTTCCGACCGGAGACGTTAATCACTCGTTACCCCGCCGGGTCGGTCCCAAAACTGCTCCGGCTCCCACGAGGGGTTACTCGATGATCGTCCACCCGTCCTGGTAGGCGTCGAGGACGTCTTTCGTCCGCTCATCGAGTGGGTGGTCGCGGTCGGGGCTCTCTATCTCGTACTCGTCCTCGAACAGCTTCGTCGAGAAGTACCGCATCCCGGTGTCACAGACGTACGTCGCGACCGTGTCGACGTCGCGCTCGCGGCCGACTTTCACCGCGCCCTCGACGTTGGCCCCGCTCGAGATACCGCAGAACAGCCCCTCCTCGGCAGCGATCTCGCGGGACCGGTCGATCGCGACCTCGCTCTCGACGGTCACCACGCCGGTCATCAGTTCGGGGTCGAGGTTCTCTGGCACGAACCCGTCGCCGATCCCCTCGATCTCGTGAGTGCCCCACTGGCGACACGCGAGGATCGGGGCTTCGGCCGGTTCGAGGGCGAACAGCTCGACCGACGGGTCGGCGTCGCGGAGCGCTCGCCCGATCCCGCTGAGGGAGCCGCCGGTGCCCTGTCCCGCGACGAACGCGTCGGGCGCCTCGCCGAGCTGGTCCAGGATCTCCGGGCCCGTCGTCCGCTCGTGGGCCGCCGGATTGTCCGGGTTGGTGAACTGGTTGGGGAACCAGTAGCGGTCGGGATGCTCTTCGAGGAGTTCCTCGACTTTCTCGATCGAGAGGTCGACGTCGCTCTCGCCGCCGGGCGTCTCGATCAGGTCGCCGCCGTAAGCCCGGATCGTCTTCTTGCGCTCCTCGCTCATGCCCTCGGGCATGACGATCGTCACGTCGTGGCCGAGCTGTCGGCCGACGAGCGTGCAGGCGATGCCGGCGTTCCCGGTCGAACACTCGAGGATTTCCATGTCGTCGGTCAGGTCGCCGCGCTCTCGCGCGCCGGTGATCATCTCGCGGTAGATGCGGTCCTTGAGGCTTCCCGAGGGGTTGAGGAACTCGAGTTTGACGTAGACGTCGAAGTCTTCGGCCTCGCTGACGCCGTCGAGTTTGACGAGCGGGGTGTTTCCGACACAGTCCAGCAGGTCGTCGGTGACACTGGCGGTACGGCTCCAGTTGGGTTCAGCCATGAGACTACCGTTGCAGTCCGGCCGCAAATAACTCCCGGAAGCGCTAGAGATGGCCGTGGACGCGTAGAAATGACCGCGGACTACAGATAGCCGTCGGCGAACTCGTCGATCATCAGCCGCGGGTCGTCGCCCAGCGGGTAGAGGACGGGACACTGACAGCCGGAGTCGGCGTACTCGCGGACCTTCTCGCGGCACTGGTCGGGCGTCCCGCTGGCGGTGAGCTTGCGCACCACATCGTCGGGGACGATGTGCATCCCCTCTTTGATGTCCTCGGCGTCTGCCGGCCAGCCGCCGATGGCCTCTCCCACCTCGTCGATGAGGTCCTGGCTGACGCCGCTGGCTTTCATGATGTGGGGCTGCTGGCCGAGGTACTGCGTGATGAGTTCGCGCGCGTTGTCCAGCGCGACGTCGATGTCGTGGTCCATCGAACAGACCACCAGTTGGGGCCGGTCGATGTCCTCGAGCGAGCGGTCGCCGCGCTCGGCGCCGGTCTCCAGCGCGTCGAGGGCCTTCTCGTTGTACTCGGGGCTGACGAGGTAGTTGAGGACCGCGCCGTCGGCGAAGTGCCCGGTGAGTTCGAGCATCTTGAAGCCGGTCGCGCCGACGTAGACGGGGACGGTGCGCGGCCCGGCGTCGCCGTGGACGACGTCGAGTTCGACGTCGCGCATCTGGACGTAGTCGCCGTCGTAGGTGACGTTCTCCATCGCGAGCAGGTCCTGCGTGACCTCGACGCACTCGCGCATCGCGCGCAGAGCGCCCGAGCGGTCGATGCCGACCTTCTCGGCCAGCGGGTCCCACCAGGCGCCGATCCCGCACTTGATGCGGTCCGGCCCAGCCAGTTCCTCCAGCGTGCTCATCGTCTGGGCGATGAGCGCGGCGTTGCGCGTCCAGTTGTTGATGACGCCCGAGCCGATGGCGATTTCGTCGGTCACCGCGGCGTAGGCGGCCATCGGCGTGATCCCGTCTCGCGCGAGTCGGGACTCGGCCTGCCAGACCTCGTCGATGCCCTGCTGTTCGGCGTACTGCACCAGCTCCATGTTCTCCGTGATCGGGTGTTTGTCCTGGAGATAGATGCCGACGCGGTCGCCGCGGTCGCTCGACTCGGCGCTCATCGGTCCACCTCTCCGGGGGCCGCGCTCCGCACCCGTCGGTGGGTCGAACTGCGTTCGCTCATTGAACCACTCGTTCGTTGACCGAGCGGTCACAAATAGCTATGGGTGAGCGTCACATTCGCGGTCGCCCGCCCGTTCCGTGAACGGTCGTGGCGCCGGTTTCCGCTCCGGACCTGTCACCGCCTCGTCACTCGTCGTCGGGGTCGTGGCGGTCGAGGTACGGCCGCGTGTCCCGGCCCCACTCCGACGTCGACCGCAGCACGTCGCCGCTCGCGGCGCCGGTCGCTTCGCCGTCCTCCACGGCGATATCACCGCCGACGAGGACGAAGTCCATCCCGTCGGTCAGCTGGAACGGGTCCTCGTAGGTGGCGTTCTCCGAGACCCGGTCGAGGTCGAAGGCGACGAGGTCCGCGACGTAACCCTCCCGGACGTAGCCCCGGTCGCGCAGACCGAGGATGTCCGCGGGGTGACCGGCGGCCTTGTAGACCATCGTCTCGATGGGGATGACCTCGCGCTCGCGGACGTAGCGCTCGAGGATCCGGCCGAACGTCCCGATCGCGCGGGGGTGGGGCTTTCCGCCGAAGATGCCGTCGGTGCAGAAGGTGCCCCGTTCGTCGGCGATGAACCGCTCGATGTCCTCTTCGGACATGATGAAGTCGCCCATGGTCACGTCCAGGTCCTCTTCGACGAGCAGCTCGCACAGCACCTCGACGGCGTCGACACCGTCGATCTCGGCGGCCGAGGCGGCCGACTGGATCGCGCCCCTGGCCTCGGCGACCTCGGCGATCGTGTTGCCCTGGTGAGCGCCGCTTTTCGTCCGCGTGATGAGGATGTTGTCCCACGTCCCGGCGGCGCGGGCGAGGTTCTCCCAGTCGCCCTCCGAACCGATGTCCTCGGCGATCCGCCGGACGTCGTCCTCGCGCTGGAGTTTCGCCTTGATCTCGTCGGAGTCGCCCTGGCGCGCCCACGGCGGGAGGAGCGCGGTCAGCATCGTCGACCCCGCGGTGTAGGGGTACTGGTCGAAGCTCACGCGCGAGTGGCTGGATTCGGCGGCGTCCAGCAGCGTGGTGATGGCGCTCGATTTCCCCCAGTTGCGCTGGCCGCCGACTTTGAGGTGCGAGACGTGGGCCTGACAGCCGCCGCGCTGGCAGATGTCGATGAAGCGCTCGATCGACCCGACGACCTGGTCGGTCTCGTTCCAGACGTGCGAGACCATGAACGACTTCCGGCGGCCCAGCGCCGTCGCCAGCGCCTCGAGTTCGTCGTCGCGGCCGTAGGAACTCGGCGGGTAGATCATCCCCGTCGACAGGCCGAACGCGCCAGCGTCGATGGACTTGTGCAGTTCCTCCTGGAGCGTCTCGACCTCCCAGTCGGAGAGTTCGCGGTCCTCGAACTCGGCGACGAGCGAGCGGAGGTTACCGTGGGGCGCGTAGTAGGCGGCGTTGACCGCGGGCTCGGCGGCCGCGAGTTCGTCGAGGTAGCGGCCGGTCGTCAGCCAGGGCCAGGGCTCGTCGAGAGCGCCGTCGAGCGGTTCCAGCCGGTCGGCCCACTCGGCTTTGAGCCGCTCGGAGATGGGCGCGACGCTCACGCCGTCCTGGCCGAGCACCTCGGTCGTGATCCCCTGCGTGAGCTTCTCGACCGCGCCGGGCTTCTCGAGGAGGCGCAGCTCGGAGTGGGCGTGCATGTCGACGAAGCCGGGCGCGAGGTAGGCCCCGTCGAGGTCGACCTCCCGGTCGGCGCCCGCCGGCTCGTCGCCGACCCGCTGGATCCGGCCGTCGGCGACGTGGACGTGCGCTTCGAACGGGGAGCCCCCGGTCCCGTCGACGACTGTGGCGTTGCGGAACTCTACGGACTCGCTGCTGGATGACACACCCCACACGAGGACCGACGGGGGTTTCGGTTTTTCGGTTATTCACCCCGCCGTTCGACGCCCGTCCCGGTCCGGCGATGTGCGGTGAACGCGCGTCGGGGACCGGAGCCGGAACGCGGGGCACCTTCGTCAGCGCGCCCGTCAGGTTCAAGAGTCCGGTGCCGGTTGGTGGGGGTATGAGCGACGTGCGAGTAGACGGATCACGGTTCCGCGAGCGGTTCGAATCGTTCAACGAGATCGGCGCCACCGAAGCCGGCGGCGTGAATCGGCCGGCGCTCTCCGACGAGAACAGAGAGGCCCGCGACACGCTCGTCGAGTGGTTCGAGGCGGCCGGCCTCGACGTGACGGTCGACGAGATGGGCAACATCTTCGGCCGCCGCGAGGGCGAAAACCCCGACCTGGCGCCGGTCCTCTTCGGCTCGCACGTCGACAGCCAGTACAACGGCGGCCGCTTCGACGGCGTCGTCGGCGTCCTCGGCGCGCTCGAAGTGATCGAGACGCTGAACGACGCCGGCGAGACGACCGAGCACCCAATCGAAATCGTCGCCTGGACCAACGAGGAGGGCGTGCGCTTCCAGCCCGACATGCTCGGTAGCGGCGTCTTCTGCGACGTCTTCGGCCTCGACTACGCCTACTCGCGCGAGGACAAGGACGGCCACCGCTTCGGCGAGGAACTCGAACGCATCGGTTACAAGGGCGAGGCGCCGTGCGAGCCGCGGGACCTGCACTGTTACTTCGAGATGCACGTCGAGCAGGGCCCGTTTCTCGAACAGGAGGGCCTCCCCGTGGCGGCCGTCGAGGGCGTGTTCGGCTTCAGCTGGATGAACGTCTCCTTCGAGGGGCAGGCCAACCACGCGGGACCGACGCCGATGGACATGCGCCACGACGCGCTCGTCGGCGCGAGCGACGTAATCGGGGCGGTCAGGCGGATCACCGCGACCGGCGGCGTCGACCTCGTGGGCACCGTCGGCAGCCTCGACGTCTGGCCGAACGCGATCAACGTCATCCCCGAGACCGTCGAGCTGACGGTGGACTTCCGGTCGTACGACGACGCGGCCGTCGACGCGGCCGTCGAGCAGATCGAGGCCGAGATCGCCCACGCCGCCGAGCGCGAGGGACTCGACTACGAGTTCGAGCAGATCATGCGCGTCGACGCCGACCCGTTCGACGCGGACTGCATCGAGACGGTCGTCGACGCCATCGAGGAGCGCGGCCACGACTACACCCGCCTGGTCAGCGGCGCCGGCCACGACGCCAACTACCTCAACACGATCTGCCCGACGAGCATGATCTTCGTGCCGAGCGTCGACGGCATCAGCCACCGCGAGAGCGAGTTCACCGAGTGGGAGGACGTCCTCGTCGGCACCGACGTCCTGCTCGGGGCCGTCCGCCGGAAAGCCAGCGAGTCGTGAGCGGCGGCGGCGCGTGATATCGGGCCGCGGTCGCAAGTCTCCGTCCGAACTAAAGGTTTTTGACGAATAGCGCTGTTAGTAGTGGTGGTATGATACTCTCGGGAACGGTCGTCGCCGACGCCGAGACGGTGGTCCGCGACGGGGCCGTCGTCGTCGACGGGTCGACCATCGCGGCGGTGGGGGACCGCGCGGACCTCCGGTCGCGCTATCCGGACCACGAGGAGCGCAGCTACGACCTCCTGGCGCCGGGGCTCGTGGGCGGGCACGTCCACTCGGTCCAGAGCCTCGGGCGCGGGATCGCCGACGACACCGAACTGCTGGACTGGCTCTTCGAGTACGTCCTGCCGATGGAGTCGTCGCTCTCTCCGGAGGAGATGGAGATCGCCGCCAGATTGGGGTATCTCGAGTGCATCGAGCACGGCACGACGACAGTCATCGACCATCTCTCGGTCAACCACGCCGACCGCGCGTTCGAGGCCGCCGGCGACATGGGGATCCGGGGGATCCTCGGGAAGGTCATGATGGACCAGAACGCCCCCGAGGGACTGCGCGAGGACACCGACGCGGCCCTCGACGAGACGGAGGCGCTCGTCCGCGAGTACCACGGCGCGTTCGACGACCGGATCCGCTACGCCGTGACGCCCAGATTCGCCGTCTCCTGCACCGAGGAGTGTTTGCGAGGTGCCCGCGAGATCGCCGACAAATACGACGGCGTGCGGATCCACACCCACGCCAGCGAGAACCGCGGCGAGATCGAGACCGTCGAGGCAGACACCGGCATGCGCAACATCCGCTGGCTGGACGAGGTCGGCCTGACCGGCGAGGACGTCGTCCTCGCTCACTGCGTCTGGACCGACGACGAGGAACGGGAGATACTGGCCGAGACCGGCACGCACGTCACCTACTGCCCCTCCTCGAACATGAAACTCGCTTCGGGGATCGCGCCGATCCCCGACTACCTGGAGCGAGGGATCAACGTGGCGCTGGGCAACGACGGTGCGCCGTGCAACAACACGCTCGACCCGCTGACCGAGATGCGCCAGGCGACGCTCCTCCAGAAGGTCGACAGCCTGGACCCGACCGCGACGCCCGCCGAGACGGTGTTCGAGATGGCAACGCGCAACGGGGCGAAAGCGGCGGGGTTCGAGCGGGTGGGGGCACTCCGGGAGGGGTGGAAAGCCGACGTCGTCGGGATCCGGACGGACCTCACGAGGGCGACGCCGATCCACGACGTACTCTCGCATCTCGTCTTCGCCGCTCACGGCGAGGACGTCGTCTTCTCGATGGTCGACGGCGAGGTGCTCATGGACGACGGCGAGGTGATCGTCGCCGACGCCGACGAGATCCGCCGGTGGGCCAGCGAGGTCGACCTGGACCTCGACGCAGCCCGCGAGCGCGCTCGGGAAGTCAGGCCGTCGTGACACGTCCAGCGCGGTGGTCTGGAGGCCGTTCGTTCGGCTTTCGCCGGCGGCCGGACCGACTCTCGCCCGGTAGCGTTATTGTCGGCGCGACCGATCCTCCGGGCGTGGAAGTCGACGTCAGCGGCCTCGTCTGCCCGCAGCCGAACCTGGTGGTCAGGCGCTGCCTCGCCGAACTCGAAGCCGGTGAGACCCTGGAGGTGGTCGGCGACTACCCGCCCGCCGAGCGCAGCATCCGCCGGTCGTGTTACAAACACGGCTTCCCCGTCGCCGACGCCGACCGCGCCGTCGCCGACGAGGAGTTCGCGCTGCGGATCCGCGTCCCCGAGGACGGCGCCGACATCTCGCCGGTCGACAGGGCGGAGTAGCGCCGGGTGACGGCTTGGGGTAGCGCCAATTGGCAGAGCGCAAGCACCGCTGCTTTCCGATCGGATCGATAGTCACACCGTGCGACTCCGCCGAGCGCACCGAGATCCGGTCGGTTTTCGGTCGGATCGCTCGACGTTCGGCCAGCCACCCCATAGTTATTTGTGGGACTGTCCCGCACACGGATCGTATGCGAGTGAATCAGCGAGTCATCTTAGCGGAGGGACCACCGTGCCGGTCGAACTGACCGTCAACGGGTCCGAACTGACCCTCGACGACCCGGAGCGCGACCTCGCGAGCGCGCTGCGCGCGGCCGGCCACACCGAGGTCAAATGCGGCTGTGACGGCGGCGACTGCGGCGCGTCGACGGTCATGCTCGACGGCGAGACCGAGATGGCCTGCGGACTGTCGGTCGGCGACGCGGCGGGCGCGACCGTCGAGACGGTCGCCGCGCTCGGTACGCAGTCGGACCTGCACCCCGTCCAGCAGTCGTTCGTCGACCACTTCGCCGTGCAGTGTGGCTTCTGCATCCCCGGCATGGTCGTCGAGGCGACGTCGCTCCTCGACGACAACCCCGATCCCACCGAACGGGAGGTCCGCGAGGCCATCGACGACAACGTCTGTCGCTGCACCGGCTACCAGAAACCCGTCGAAGCGATCCTCGACGCCGCGGACCGCCTCGACGGGGGCGACCCGGCCGTCGCGACCGACGGGGGTACTGCCGACGGGGGCACAACCGACGACCGAACCGCGGACCCCGCCAATGGAGGTGACGCTGATGAGTGACGATTCCCCCTCAGAGGACGCCGACCACCAGACCGACGGCGGCACGACGTCCCGGCCGTCGGGCGACGAAGCTGACGTCCTCGACGCGGTCGAGAACGAGGACCCCGAAGCCCTGGAGCGCCACCCGATCGAGTGGGACGAAGCGGAGAACAACCGGAAAGAGCCCGAGGAGCGCCTGAGCGTCTCGCAGACGCCGGAGAAGGCCGACGACCGCAAGCTCGTCACCGGCGAGGCCAAGTACACCGCCGATTTCGCCGGGCAGTTCCCCGACCTGGCCCACGCGGCGGTCCGGCGAAGCGATATCGCCCACGGTCGGGTCACCGATCTCGACACGAGGGCGGCCGAAGCGATGGACGGCGTCTACGCCGTCCTGACGCCCGACTCCGAGGCGGTGCCCGACGCGAAGTACACCAGCGCCGGTCAGTCCTACCCCGAGCCGAGCCCGTGGGACATGCACGTCCTCTCGGAGCACGTCCGCTACGTGGGCGACCCGGTCGCCGCCGTGGCGGCCGTCGACGCCGCGACGGCCGACGCGGCCGTCGACGCGATCGAGGTCGAATACGAGGAGTACGAACCGGTCTTCGACCCCGAGGCGGCCTTCGACGCGGACGCGCCGCGACTGTTCGCCGACGACGAGGTCGAAAACGAGATCGTCGGCCACGACTACGAGCGCAACCGCATGGCGAGCATCGGCGGGAGTCTCGGCGACGTCGAGGCGACGTTCGACCGCGAGGATACGACCGTCCACGAGAGCGAGTGGGAGACGATCCGCCAGTCCCACGCCAACCTCGAACCCCACACGTCGCTGGCCTACACCGACGAAGACGACCGCCACGTCCTCGTCACGAGCACGCAGGTCCCCAACCACACCCGCAGACAGGTCGCCCACCTCTTCGACGTGCCGATCCGCGACGTCCGCGTGACGAAACCGGCCGTCGGCGGCGGCTTCGGCGGCAAGCAAGCGATGGTGACCGAACCGATCCCGATGGCGCTGTCGCTGGCGACCGACCGCCCGGTCGTCTACGAGGCCAGCCGCGACGAGGAGTTCGGCGCGATGCGCTCCCGGCACCCGATGCGCGTCCGGGCCAAGACGGCGGTCACCGACGACGGCGGCCTCGAAGCCGTCCAGATCTACGCGCTCTCGAACACCGGCGCCTACGGCAGCCACGGCATGACCGTCGCCGGCAACGTCGGAAGCAAGCCGCTGCCGCTGTACTCGAAGGTCCCGAACATCGACTTCGCGGCCGACGTCGTCCACACGAACGTCCCCCAGACGGGCGCGATGCGGGGTTACGGCGCTCCGCAGGGCACGCTCGCGCTCGAAGGCCACCTCGACGAGGTCGCCCGCGACATGGGCTTCGACCCCATCGAGTTCCGGCAGGAGCACTACATGGAGTCCGGCGACCTCGACGAGATCGCGGGCATGATGGGCGGCGAGGGCGCCGAACGGCGCATCCGCTCGTGCGGCCTCGACGAGTGCGTCGAGCGCGGCAAGGAGGCCATCGGCTGGGACGACGCCGACCAGCCCGACGAGGACCACCTGCACCGAGGGCTCGGGATGGCGCTGTCGGCCCAGGGTACCGGCGTCGCCGGCGACGAACTCGGCGCCGCGCAGGTGATGATGAACGAGGACGGCTCGTTCCACCTCCACGTGGGCGGCGTCGACATCGGCACCGGCGCGGACACGGCGTTCGTCCAGATCGCGGCGGAGGTGCTGGGCTGTGCGGAGGAGGATATCGTCGTCAAGGCCGCCGACACCGACGTGACGCCGTTCGACTACGGCGCCTACGCCTCCTCGACCACCTACATCAGCGGGATGGCCGTCAAGAAAGCCGCTGAGGATGCCAAAGAGCGCATCCTCGAGTGGGGATCCAGGATGCTAGAGGAACCCGTGGACGACCTCGAAACCGCCGACGGCACCGTCTACAGCGAGGCGACCGGCGAGGCCGTCACGCTCGAGGACGTCGGCTACGAGGCCGCCTACGGCGACGAGGACCGCGAGCACATCCTCGGGAAGGGCACCCACTGCACCGAGGAGAGCCCGCCGCCGTTCGCCGCGCAGTTCGCCGACGTGACCGTCGACGAGCGCACCGGCGAGTTCGAGGTGAACAAACTCGCCGTCGCCGTCGACTGCGGCGTCGCGATAAACCCCGGCATGGCGACCGGCCAGATCGAGGGCGCCAACCACATGAGCTACGAGATGGCCGTCTGCGAGGGGATCACCTTCGACGACGAAGGGCGCTCGGAGGTGTCGACCTACGACGACTACGACTTCCCGACGGCCGCCGAGTCGCCGCCGATCGAGGCCATCCTCGTCGAGACCCACGAGCCGACCGGGCCCTTCGGCGCGAAGTCTGTCGCCGAGGTTCCCACGAACCCGGTGCCGCCGGCGCTGTCGAACGCCGTCCGGGACGCCGTCGGCGTCCGGGTCACAGACATGCCGATCACCGCCGAGAAGATCCGGGCGAACCTGGACGACGGGGCGTAGCGGATGGGGTCGGGGGAGTCGGTCCACCTGACCGAGGGTCGGGACCGGGTCGACCTGCTCGTCCGCGGGACGCTCGTCGACGTCCTCACCGGCACTCTCAGAGAGTGTGCGGTCGCGGTCGACGACGGCGAGGTCGTTTCGCTGGATCCACCGGACAGCGACCGCCCCGCGGACCGCGAACTCCGTGCCGCCTACGTCGCGCCGGGGCTGATCGACGCCCACACGCACGTCGAGGCGTCGATGGTCACGCTCTCCCAGTACGGCGACGCGGTCGTCCCGCGCGGCGTGATCAGTGTCGTCCACGACCCCCACGAGATAGCGAACGTTCTCGGTGTCGAGGGAGTCCGCGCGTTCGTCGCCGACGCCGACCGCACGCCGCTGAAAGCCCGGACCACCGTTCCGTCGTCGGTCCCGGCCTCGGGGTTGCAGGACGCCGGCGCGACGGTCGACGCGGACGCGGTTGCGACCCTGCTCGACGACGACCGCGCGGTGGCGCTCGGCGAGGTAATGGACGTACCGGGCCTCGTCGCCGGCGATGAGGGGGTCCGCGCGAAGGTCCGGGCGGCCCGCGAGCGCGGCCTCGCAGTCGACGGACATGCACCCGGCGTGACCGGCGACCGTCTCCAGGCGGCAGCGCGCTTTCTCGACAACGACCACGAGAGCGCCGCGCTCGCGGAGGCCCGCGAGAAGGCCGACGCCGGCCTCCGCGTCTACCTCCGCGAGGGGTCGACGAGTCGAAATCTCGCCGACCTCGTCGGCCTCGTCGACGAGATCGACTCGCGGCGATTCTCGCTGTGTACCGACGAGCGGAACCCGGCGGACCTGCTCGCCGCGGGCGGCGTCGACCACGCGGTCCGCGAAGCGATGCACCTGGGTGTCGACCCCGTGACCGCCGTGCAACTGGCGACGGTCAACACCGCCGAGGCGTACGACCTGCCGTTCGGCAAGGTGACCCCCGGCGCACCCGCCGATCTCGTCTTGCTCTCGGATCTCGAATCGTGGACCGTCGAGCACGTCGTGGTCGACGGCACCGTGGATCCAGTCGACGATGTCGTAGAACCGGTCGACGAGGACGCGGACGCCGCCACCGACGGCGCCTCGCCGTCGGCGCCGGACCTGACGACCGACACGGTCGATTTCGCGCCGGTCGAGGCGGCGGACCTCGCGATCGAACACCCCGGTCCGGGCCCGGTCACGGTCCGCGTCCAGTCCGCGGTCGGGGACTTCCGAACGGAGCGACTGACCGCCGCGGTCCCGGTGGAGACTGAGGCGCCGCCGCGAGGCACCGACGCCGTCCTCGTCGCCGACACCACCGCCGACGTACTCCCGATGGCCGTCATCGAGCGCCACGGCGGTACCGAGAGCGAGGAAGAAGACGCACCCTCGATCGGTCGCGGGTTCGTCCACAACCTCGGCCTGGACCGCGGCGCGGTCGGGACGACCGTCGCTCACGACGCCCACAACTGCGTCGTCGCCGGCCGCACCCACGAGACGATGGCAGCCGTCGCCAACCGTCTCCGCGAGGTCGGCGGCGGCATCTGCGTCTACGACTCGGCGGACGGGTCGTTCACGACGCTCGAACTCCCGGTCGCCGGTCTCGTCGCCGACGCGCCCCTCGAATCGGTCGCCGCCGACTTCGAGGCGGTCGACCGGGCCGCGACGGCGGTCGGCCTCTCCGTCCCCGGCGGCCTGCTCGAACTCACCTACCAGTCGCTGGAGGTCATCCCGACCTATCGGCTCACCAACCGCGGCCTCGTCGACGTCGAGCGCGGCGAACTCGTCGACGTGGTCGCGGAGTGAACACCGGAGAACGACGGCTCGCCGGAGGGCCTAAATCGCATCCGACCGAGCGGCCGGTATGGAGACGCTCAGACTCGCGGACCTCGACGCGGACGAAGTCTCACAGGCCGATGACGAGCGCGCCCGCTGGCTGGCAGCGTTCCCGTTCACGCCCGGCGCGCCCGGCGAGACGACCGCTCCGAGCGACGACTACACCGTCGTCTACAACGAGCTCGAACCGGGTGCGCGCATCGGCTCCCACCGCGACGGCGTCGACGAACTCGTCTACGTGATCGAGGGGGAACTCGCGGCGACGGTCGACGGCGAAACCGCGACCGCCGCGGCCGGCGACCTGGCGGTCGTCCCCGCGGACGCGCCCCACGCCGTCGAGAACGTCGGTGAAAAGACGGCGAAGCTGCTGGGCTTTTTCGCCAGCGGCGATTTCGATTCGACGTTCGAGTCCGAGCCGACGGTGCTCGACGGGGAGTGAGCGCGCTGGCACCGCTCGCGGTACCGGCGTCGATCACGAACCCCACGAGCGCCCGTCGAAGGCCTCGCGGGCGCGCCGGAAGACGTCTTCAGTGTCGACGGTGACGACCTCACCGTCCTCGACGACCACGTCGCCGTCGACCATCGTGAACGCCACGTCGCTCCCGTTCGCGGCGTAGACGAGATACGAGTAGGGGTCGTGGAACGGCACGCCGCGGCTGGTGGCGGCCTCGATCCCGACGATGTCGGCTTTCCAGCCCTCCCGGAGTGCCCCCACCCGCTCGAACCCCGCCGCTTTCGCCCCGTTTCGGGTCGCCATCTCGAAGACTCGCTCCGCGGGGAGCGTGCGCGGGTCGCGGTGGTCGACCTTCTGGAGGAGCGTCGCCTGACGCATCTCCGCGACGGGGTCCAGCGTGTTGTTGACCGGCGCGCCGTCGTTGCCCAGCGCCACGTTGATCCCTCGCTCCAGGTAGTCGGGCACGGGCGCCACGCCCGCGCCGATCTTCATGTTCGAGGATGGGCAGTAGGTGACGTGCGTCCCCGTCTCCGCCAGGATCTCTCGTTCGGCCTCGTCGGTGAGGATGACGTGCGCGAGGACGACGTCCTCGCCGGTCAGTCCCACCTCGTCCAGCCAGTGGATGTCGCGCATCCCGCGGTCGTCGAGGACGTCGTCGACGACCGACTCGTGTTCGCTGGCGTGGGTGTGGATCCGCACGCCGTCGTACTCGTCGGCGATCTCGCGGGCGCCCCGGAGACAGGCCTCCGAGCAGGTCGGCGTGAACCGCGGCGTGACGGCGTATCTGATGCGGTCGTCGAACGCGCCGTGGTACTCCTCGATGAGTTCTCGCGTCTCGGCCAGGCCGGCGTCGGTGTCCTCGCACAGTCCGTCGGGAGCGTTGCGGTCCATCAGCACCTTCCCGAGGACGCCGCGGATGCCGACATCGCCGGCGGCCTCGAACGCCCGCGCCGAGTGGTCCACGGTGAGGTGGTCGAGACAGCAGGTCGTCCCGTGGGAGAGCAGTTCGACGTAGCTGAGCGTCGACGCCAGCGCGAGTTTGTCGCCGGTCAGTTCGGCCTCGATCGGGAGGACGCACTCCTCGAGCCACTCGAACAGGTCGGTGTCGTCGGCCAGGCCGCGTCCGGGGCTCTGGACCGAGTGGACGTGCGTCTGGACGAACCCCGGCGTGACGAGGTCGAACGAGCGCTCCGCGGCGTCGGGATAGTCGGCCCGCACCTCCTCCTTCGGGCCGACGGCCGCGATCTCGTCGCCACGCACGGCGACCCCGCCGTCGTCGTACTCCGTCGACGCGTCGGCGACGACCCTCCCGGTCAGCAGCGTCGGTCCGGGATCGGCGGCCATCTCAGAGCGGCCCCTCCAGACCGGTGTCCTCGGGCCCGAACGGCGTCCGGAACCACTCCGAGAACATGTAGGTGTCGTCGACGGCGGCGAGTTGCCGGAGCGTCGCCGGGCCGAAGGTGATCGCCGTCCCGCGGCCGTGGGTCGACAGTTCGACGCCCTCGCCGTTCGCCGTCTCGACCTTCCGCACCGTCGCGAGCGAGTACTCGTTGGAGACGGTGATCTCCGGCGCGTCGTCGACCGGGTCGCCGCCCTCTGCGGGCACGGGGTCGGTCGCGACGGCGTCCCCGTCCGCGGCCGCGCTCTCCTCGTCCAGCAGGGCCGCGATGTCGCCGCGGTCGCGCTGCCAGCTCAGCGCCTCCAGCAACAGCGAGTCGAGCGTGACGCTGTCCGCGCCGCTAATGATTTCGAGGCGCTCGCCCTGCGAGACGAGTTTTCGGACCGTCACGGTCCCCTCGCCGTCGTCGATTTCGAGTGTCGCCGTGGCGCGCGTGGCGCCGGCCGGCGTCTCTGTTCCCGGCATGGTCACAGGAGCGGCAGGGTGAGGTTCTTCGTGTTCAGGATGCTGTGGTCGAGATACACCGTGCGGTCGAGGATGGTGAACTCGCGGTCCTCGTCGCCGGAACCGCTCGGTCCCTCGCCGTCACTGGCCCCCTCCTCCCTGTCGCCGCGCTCGTCGCGCAGGACCGTCTCACGCTGGGCCGAGATCAGGTCGTGGTCGGGCGTGTCGCCGTAGCTCCGGAAGACGTGCTGGTTGTTCCGCACCGTGAATTCGTCGCCGTCGACCGCCGTGACGCGGACGTTCCCGATGACGTGCCGCACTCGAGAGCGCGGGTTCTCCGACCAGGCGTACTCCTTGTTGAGTCGGCCGACGCGCTCGCGGATCATCTCGTAGTCCTCGCGCATGTAGTTCGCGTCGGGGCTGAACTCCGACTCCTCGGCGCCGGGGTCTCTGGCCACCCTGACCGGCACCGAGAGGACGATCCCCTCGTCGACCAGGTCGAGCCACTCCTCCAGCGCGAAGGTGTCGAGCAGGTCCGCCTCGCGGTAGAGGAACTGCTCGACGCGCTGCTGGGTCTCCGGGTCGACCGTCGCCCGCTCGGCGCTCGCGGGAGCCGGCGAACTCATTCGTCCACCTCCGGGTCGTCACCGCACACTTCCGGCTCGGCGCCGCCCAGACAGCCGCCGTCGGCCTCGACGGTCGGGTCGCCCGCGCCGCCGTCGCCGCCGGGATCCGCCGGCCCGCCGACGGGGTCGCCGGCGGCCATCATCTCCTGCCACGCCCGGAGGATCGTCCGGGAGTTGCGCTCGTCGAAGTACAGCCCCTTCGTGGTCACCTCGGCGGGGCCGTGCAGCGGATCGTCGACCGTCTCGACCTCGTCGCTCATCGCCCCCAGCCCCTGCTGCATGTTGCCGTGGGTGTCCCGCAGTTCGTGGGTGACGGCCTTGCCGCTGTCGGAGATGCCCTCCCAGATTGTCAGGTCGTCGGACTCGAAGGCGCCGCCGGGCGAGAGGCTCTCCCAGCCGCGATGGGAGTCGTGCATGAACGCCTCGTCGCCGGCGAACTCCTTCGGGACGAGCCACCAGCTCGTCGTCTCCGTCGTCCCCGGCCCTCGGGGGTTCCACTTCCGGATGCAGGCCCACGGCCCGCCCCAGCCGCCCGACTGGATACCGTGGATGATCGAGACGTTCGGGAACACCGTCCCGAAGTGAAACACCGACCGACCGAACAGTTCGCGCTGCTCGTCGCTGAGCTCGGAACTCAGCGCGTCCGCGATCCCGTCGGGGTAGCCCATGAACGTGTCCGCGTCCTCGGAGAGGTAGTATCCGATCGAGTGGCGGTCCGTGCAGGCCAGATAGGAGGCGCCGGGGAAGTCGTCGAGTTCCTCCCACGGTCCGCGCGCGAGGTTCTCGGTCTCCAGGCCGGCCTGGTGGGTCGTCAGGACGTGATACGAGTCGCCGGAGAAGTTGTCAGCCGAGGTCTTCCAGTCGTGGCTGGACTCCCAGCGATGGGGTTCGCCGACGACGGTCATCCCCTCCTCGGTCGTACCGAACAGGAGATCCAGATACCAGGTGAAATCGCCGAGATAGGTTTCGAGGTCGGGACCCTCGTCGGCGATCCGGCCGAAGACGAGTCCCTGGTAGGTGTCGAGGTGGGCCTCTTCGAGGCTGATCTCGTCTTCGTCCAGGTCCTGATAGGCCTCGGCCATGTGGGGCATGCCCTGGAGCGTGCCGTCGTTCTTGTAGGTCCAGCCGTGGTACGGACAGCGGAAGTGGGAGGTGTTGCCCGACTCGGCCGTGCAGAACTGCGCGCCGCGGTGCATGCAACTGTCGAGGAAAGCGTGTAACTCGCCGCGCTCGTCGCGGGTGAGAATGAAGGGGTCCTCGCCGATGTAGCGGCGCGCGTAGTCACCGGGCTCGGCGAGTTCGGAGACGTGGCCGAGGTAGACCCACGCGCGACCGAAGACGCGCTTCAGTTCCGCCCGGTAGACGTCGGGGTCGTTCGTGATCTCCAGCGGGTACCTGCCCTCGTCGAGCGCGACGCCCGTCTTCTCGATCAACCGTTCCACTCGCTCCGGTCCGTCGGCGTCGGCGGGTGCGGCCATAATACGCGAGAGATCGCTCCCGGCTCATTAATAGGTTGTGGCGCGTTCAACTGACGGGTCGTTCGGTGGTCGTTCGTCCCGTTCTGACCGAGCCGTGTCGACGCGTGCCGACTTGCTGTTCACGGCACCGCGGCGACAACCTCGATCTCGATGTCGGCGTCGTCGGCGATCCGGGCCACTTCGAGGGCGGTCCGGGCCGGCGGGTCGCCGTCGAAGAAGTCGCGATACACCGCGTTCATCTCCTCGAAGTCGCCGACGTCGGTCAGGTAGACGGTCGTCTTGAGGACGTCGTCCATGCCGGCGTCGGCCTCGTCGAGGATCCGCTCGATGTTTTCGAGGGACTGTTGGGTCTGGACGCCGATCGGTTCCTCCGAGAGCACGTCGCCGTCGGGTGTGACCGGTATCTGGCCGGCAGTGAAAACGAGGTTCCCGTCGGTCGCGCCGTGGCTGTACGGGCCGAGCGGCTCGGCGTTGCCGTCCGCGTTGATCGTTCGCTTCACAGTTCGACCAGTGACGAGAACGGCTTAAACCCGGCGCCGGTGGGGCGGATCAGGCGTCCGCCGAACGCAGAGATGGTTTATGACCTTAAAGATCGGCGTCGGGGGGCGGACCAGATATTTATACCTGTCTTCCCAACCGAACGGACAACGAGCCACCGCGGTTAGCGAGGCATCCACATGCACGTCGATCTCACCATCAACGGCGAGGAACAGGAATACGCAGTAACGCGTTCGGAGAGTCTGCTCGACGTCCTCAGACGCAACGGCTACACGGGCGCGAAACGGGGGTGTGACACCGGCACCTGCGGCATGTGTACCGTCGTCGTCGACGGCGACCCCGAGATGTCCTGTGTCACGCCCATCGCGAAGGCCGACGGCGCGACCGTCGAGACCATCGAGGGGCTGGGCAGCCAGGACGACCTCGACCCCGTCCAGGCGGCCTTCGTCGACAACTCCGCGCTCCAGTGTGGCTTCTGCATTCCGGGGATGATCATGCGCTCGAAGGCGCTGCTCGACGAGAATCCCGACCCCACCGAGCAGGAAATCCGCGAGGCGCTGTCGGACAACCTCTGTCGCTGCACGGGCTACAAGAAGATCGTCGAGGCGGTCCTCGACGCCAGCGACCGACTGGACGGCGACCCCGCGGTGGCGGCCGACGGCGGGTCGCTCCCGACGGACGAGTGCTGTCAGGCGGCCGGTGGCAGGTGCCAGCACCCGGACGCCACCGGTGGGGGAGGTGAGCAATGAGCACGCCCGACGACGCTCCCGAGGCCGACGTCTCCTCGGAGGCCGACATCTCCTCGGAGGCCGACATCTCCACGCAAGCGGATGTCGAAGAGTCCGAGCCGGCCGGAACGGAAACAGAGGCGGAGGCGAAAAGCGAGACCGACCGGCGGGTCATCGCCGAGGACGAGGAGAAATACGACGCACGGAAAATCGTCACCGGGGACGCGCGCTACACCGCCGACTACCGCGAGCGGTTCCCGGACCTGGCCCACGGCGTGATCGTCCGTAGCGACGTGGCACATGGCGTCGTCACCGACGTCGACACCGAGGCCGCCGAGTCCATGGACGGCGTTCACGCCGTCGTCACGCCGTTCGACGACGTGATCCCCGACACCCTCTACTCCAGTTCCGGCCAGTCCTATCCGGAGCCGAGCCCGTGGGACATGCGAGTCCTGCGGAAACACGTCCGCTTCGTCGGCGACCCCGTCGCGGCGGTCGCGGCCGAGACTAGAGAGATCGCCGACCGCGCGGCCCGCCAGGTCGACGTGACCTACGAGGAGCGCGAGGCGGTGCTCGACCCCGAGCGCGCGACCGACCCCGACGCGCCACGGATCTTCGAAGACGGCGAGGTCGAGAACGCCCAGTCCGGCGCGGACTACGAGCGCAACCTCGAATCGTCCTTCGAGGGTGAGGTCGGCGACGTCGACGCGGCGTTCGCGGCGGCCGACGACTCGCAGGTGCTGGAGATGGAGTTCGAGACGCCGTATCAGTCCCACTGCGTCCCGGAGCCGCACACCACTATCGCGTACACGGACGAGGACGACCGCTACACCTTCGTCACGGCGACGCAGGTGCCGTTCCACACGCGCCGCCAGATCGCACATCTGTTCGACGTGCCGATCCGCGACGTCCGCGTGATAAAACCGCGCGTCGGTGCGGGCTTCGGTGCGAAACAGGAGATGGTCATCGAACCGGTCGCGCTCGCGCTGCATCAGGTCGCGGATCGGCCGGTCAAAGTGGAACTGACTCGCCGCGAGGAGTTCTACGCGGTCCGCTCGCGACACCCGATGTCGATGCGGACCCGCAGCGCCGTCACCGAGGACGGCGCTATCGAAGCGCTTGACCTCTACGCGCTGTCGAACTCCGGCGCCTACGGTACTCACGGGATGACCGTCGCCCACAACGTCGGGACGAAGGCGCTCCCGCTGTACCCCCGCGTGCCAAACGCCCGCTTCGAGGGCGACGTGGTTCACACGAACCTGCCGATGGGCGCGGCGATGCGCGGCTACGGCGCGCCCCAGGGTCACTTCGCCGTCGAGGTCCACGTGGACGAACTTGCGCGTCGACTCGACGAGGACCCCATCGAGTTCCGCCGCGTGCACGCCATCCGCGAGGGTGACGTCGACCGCATCTCCGCCGCCGACTCCCCCGACCCCGACCGGTTCGCCCGCGAGATTCGCTCGTGTGGGATCCGCGAGTGCATCGACCGCGGGCTCGAGGCCGTGAACTGGGACGAGGTCGACCAGCCCGACGACCCGCACCGCCACCGCGGACTCGGGATCGCGCTGTGCGCGCAGGGCAGCGGCGTCGCCGGGAAGGAACTCGGCGCGGCGAAACTGAAGATGAACGAGGACGGTTCCTTCAACCTCCAGGTCGGCGGCGTCGACGTCGGCAGCGGCAACGACACGATGTTCACCCAGGTCGCCGCCGAGGTGCTCGGCTGCGAGCCGACCGACGTCGTCGTGAAATCGTCCGACACGGACCTGACGCCGTTCGACTACGGCGCCTACGCCTCCTCGACCACCTACATCAGCGGTCGCGCGGTGCAGAAGGCCGCCGAGGACGCGAAAGAGCGCCTGCTCGCGTGGGGGAGCAAGATGCTGGACGAACCGGTTGACGACCTCGCGACGGGCGACGGCGAGGTGTACAGCGAGGCCACGGGCGAGGCCGTCACGCTCGAGGAGATCGGTTACGAGGCGACTTACGGCGAGGACGAGCGCGAGCAGATCATGGGCGACGGCAGTCACGCGACCGACGAGAGCCCGCCCCCCTTCGGCGCGCAGTTCGTCGACGCGACCGTCGACGAGCGCACCGGCGAGTTCGAGATCAACAATCTCGTGTTCGCCGCCGACTGCGGTGTCGCGATCAACCCGCCGCTCGCGGAGGGGCAGGTCGAGGGCGGCGAGCACATGAGCCTCGAGTACGCGACCAGCGGCACCCTGGAGTTCGACGACGAGGGCAGCCCTCAGACGCTTGGCTTCCGCGGCTACGGGATGCCGCGGACGACCGACCACCCGCCGATGGAGACCATCCTCGTCGAGACCCACGAACCGACCGGGCCCTTCGGCGCGAAATCGATCGGCGAACTCCCGACCAACGGCGTCCCGCCGGCGCTGTCGAACGCGATCCGCGACGCCGTCGGCGCGCGCGTCACAGAATTGCCGATCACCGCCGAGAAAGTCCAGGCGGCGATCGACGACGACGAACAGGACGCGTCGGCGCCCGAATGACTGGGACTGCCACCCGGTCGCTTCGTCGGGCAATTCCCGCGCGAGGGCCAACAGTTATCCCCGCGGAACGGCACAGTTGGGGCATGAAGACGCGAGCGCGAGGTGTCGCGTGACGTGGCCCACGTCGGCTTCCTCGTGACCGGCGGCCCATTCGACAGCCAGCGGTGGCGTACCGCCTACGAACTCGGACGGGCGGCTCTGGACGACGGCCACGAGGTCACCTACTTCCAGTACCTCGACGGCGCGCTGGTGCCCGTCGCCGACCAGTCGTTTCCCGACTGCGCCGACGGCGGCCTCTTCGACGAGATGCCCGCCGAGAAGTTCGCGGAACTCGTCGACGACGGCGCGACCGTCATCTGTTGCGGCCTCTGCGTCGACGCCCGCGGGATCGACGCCGAGACCGACTACCCCGACGGCGTCGAGGTCGGCCTCCTGCCCGACCTCGCGGACCTGGTCGGGGAGGCAGACAGGGTGATCTCGCTGTGAACCGGACCGTTCCCGGTCGGGAGGGCCGGCGATGAAACAGACCGTCCTCGTGATGCTCACCCGCGCGCCCTACGGCCGCGTCCACGTCCCGGAGGGACTGCGCGCGGCCCGCGGCGTCGCCGCCGGCTTCGACCGCCACGACGTCACCGTCCTGTTCACCGAGGACGCCGTCTACGCGGCTCGCGAGTCCGTCGACCGCGAGGCGCTGAACATGCCGGGCCACCTGGCCGACCTCGACGCCGAGGACGGCGACCTGGTCGCCGACGCCGACGCGATGGCCGCACGCGGCGTCGACCGCAACGAAATCGCACCGGACGTCACGGTCGCGTCGGGTGACGAGGTCGCCGACCTCGTCCGCGGGGCCGACCACACCCTGGACTTCTGACCATGCTCTACCTCATCGACAAACCGCTGGCCGACGTCGCCCTGCGAACCGCCGCGACCGACGACGACGCCGTTCTCGTCCTGATTCAGGACGGCGTCGTCCTCGACCCCGACCTCGACGCACCGACCTACGCCGTCGCGAAAGACGTCGACGTCCGCGGCGTTGACCCGCCCGACGGCGTCGAAGTGGTCGACTACGACGCCGTTCTCGACCTGATCCTCGACCACGAGGTGAAGAGCTTCGTATGACTGTCTTCGACGACCTCTCGGACCTGCTCGACAGCGGCGAGCCGGCGGCGCTCGTGACCGTCGTCGGGAAGTCCGGGAGCGCCCCTCGTGGCGTGGGCACGCGGATGGTCGTCACCCCGGAGGGGACCCGCGGCACTATCGGCGGCGGCGTGGTGGAGGGACTCGCGATCGACGACGCGCGCGAGGTACTCGCGGGCGTCGCCGAACCGGGCGTCCGCACCTACGAACTCGAACCGGGCGGCAACACGGGGATGGTCTGCGGCGGCGAGATGGACGTCTTCGTCGACCGCGTGCAGGGGCGGGCGCGCCTCCACGTCGCCGGCGCCGGCCACATCGGCCGGGAACTCGCCGCGCTCGCGGCCCGCGTCGGCTACGAGGTAAGCGTCGTCGACGACCGCGCCGACTACGCCGACCCCGAGGCCTTCCCGGACGACGTCGAGGTCGCACACGGCGACTACGGCGACGTGCTGGCCGATCGGCCGATGGGCGAGGACGCCGCCGTCGCAGTGGCGACACGGAGCGGGACCTTCGACGGGGATGCGGTCGCCGCCGGACTCGATGGCGGCGCCGGCTACGTCGGTCTCGTCGCCAGCGACACGAAGGCAGACCGCGTCCTCTCCGGACTGGCCGAGGAGGGCTACAGCCGGCAGGAACTGGCCCGCGTCCGGTCGCCGGTCGGGTTGGACCTGGGCGGCGGTGGGCCGGGCGACATCGCGCTCGCGATCCTCGCAGAAGTACACGCCGTCCGCCACGGGGCCGACGCCGGCCCCGCGGCCGACGACCGTCTCCCGCTGGAGGACCTCGCGGTCGTCCGCGGCGGCGGCGACCTCGGCAGCGGCGTCGTCTACCGTCTCCACCGCGCCGGCTACTCCGTCGTCGTGACCGAGGTGGAGCGTCCGACCGTGGTCCGCCGCGGCGTCGCGTTCGGGACCGCGATGTACGGCGACGAGGTGACAGTCGAAGGAGTGTCCGGTCGCCGCGTCGCCGACCTCGACGCGGCCGTCGCGGCGCTCGCAGACGGCGACGTGCCGGTCCTCGCTGACCCGGACGGCGAGGCGGTCGCCGACCTCGATCCCGCGGTGGTCGTCGACGCGATCATGGCCAAAGGCAAGCGCGACACCGGAACTCGCCGGGAGGACGCCGACGTGGTCGTCGGCCTGGGGCCCGGCTTCGAGGCCGGCGAGGACGTCGATGCCGTCGTCGAGACCGACCGCGGCCACGAACTCGGACGCGTCTTCTACGAGGGGCGGGCGAGCGCCTACGACGGCGAACCCGGCGAGCGCGAGGGCTACACCCACGAGCGCGTCGTTCGCGCCCCCGCGGCCGGCCGCTGGGAGACGGCCGTCGACATCGGCGCGCTCGTCACCGCGGGCGACACGCTCGGGACGGTGGCGGGCGAACCCGTCACCGCCGAGATCGACGGGCTCGTCCGCGGCCTCGTCCACGACGGCGTCGACGTCGGCGAGGGCGCGAAACTCGGCGACGTCGACCCGCGCGGCGAATCGGTCGACCACACGAAAATCTCCGACAAGGCGCTCTGTCTCGGCGGCGGCGTGCTCGAAGCCGTCCTTCACCTGCGTTGATCCGACTCCTGCACCGCGGCCGGACTCACCGCTGCACTGGCTCGACTGTCGGATCGACCAGTTCCACGTCCTCGCCGTCGGTGACGCGGCCCACCTGCCGGAAGAAGACGTCAGCGTCGGCGAGCGCGGCCTCGGCGTCGGCCGCACTGTCGGGCGGAACCGCGGCCAGAAGACCGCCGCTCGTCTCCGCGCTTTCTCCCCGTTCCAGCCCGTAGCCGAACAGCCGCGAGAGTGCGGGCGTGCCGTCGATGACGGGGAGCCGGGTCAGTTCGACGCCGACAGCCGAGCGGGCGGCGAGCGTCCGCGACTGGCCGCGGAGGCCGAACCCGGTCACGTCCGTCAGTGCGCTGGCGTGCTCGCGGAGCGCGCGGGCGGCGTCGCGGTTGGGCGTCGTCATCCAGTCGACCGCCTCTGCCCCGATCGTTTCGACCGGTCGCGACGCGGCCTCGGCGACGGTCTCGGCGAACTCGCCGTCGGCGGTGCGGAGCGCGCCCGCGGCCGGCTGGGTACCGAGCGGTTTGGTCAGGTAGAGCACGTCGCCCGGCGCCGCACCGGCGCTGGAGCGCACGTCGTCAGGGTGGGCCGTCGCCGTCACCGCCCCGCCGGCCAGCGGCCACGGGTTCAACACGGTGTGGCCGCCGACGATCTCGCCGTCGACGGCGGCGAGCGCGTCGGCCATCCCGGCGACGATGTCGGCCGCGCAGTCGGTGACTTCCCGCGGCAGTCCGAGGACGACCAGACAGCTCAGTTCGTCGGTCGCGCCGGTGGCGAAGGCGTCGCTCGCGGCGTTACAGGCCGCGATCCGCCCGAAATCGTAGGGGTCGTCGACGACCGGCGTGAAGAAGTCGACCGTCGAGACGAGCGCGAGGTCCTCGCGCAGTCGCCGGGCCGCCGCGTCGTCGCCGATGCCGAGCAGCGCGTCGCCGCGGTCGGGGGTGTCCCGCTGCGGCTCCGTCTCCAGTCCGGCGTCCGCAAGCAGCGCCTCCAGGTCGCCCTGCCCGACCTTGCACGAACAGCCGTGGAGTTCGGCGTACTCGGTCAGCGCCGGGCCGGCCGCGGACCCCTCCTGTTCGCCCACGCTCAGTCCTCCGTCGCCTCGTCCGCGGGGGCGGATATCGCCAGGCCGAACGTGTCACCGTCGGACTCGACGCGGTCGTCGGCGTCGCGCACCTCGAAGCCGTGGGTCGTACACGACCGACGGAGGTTGCGCTCCGCGGGCGGGTAGTCGCCCTCGACGAGGAGCGTCTCGCCGTCGTCGAGGTCCGACAGCTCCCGGCGGACGATCAGCGCGGGACGCGGACAGATCTCGCCGGTCACGTCCACTCGTTTCATACCCGCTCGTTCCCGGCGTGCGGACTAAACGCTGTCGCCGGTGCGGCCGGAGCCGCGGCCGTCGCGTCGGATCCACGGAAAGACTGTTGCCGGTCGGGTTCGAGATGTCGCCATGGACCTCGCGGACGCGCTCGCGCTCGGCGACCGGGCGCTCGTCTCCTTCGTCGGCGCCGGCGGGAAGAAGACCGCCGCGCGTCACCTGGTCGCCGCGGGCGCTGACAGAGCACGTCGCGTCGGCTACACGACGACGACGCACACGCCGCCGCTCGAGGGCCTCCAGCTGGTGCTTGCTGACCCCGAGCGACCGCCGTGGGGCGCACATTCCGTCGCGCCGGACGGTCGGCACGGAGCGCTCGCGTTCGCTCGCGAACGCGTCTCGGACCCGGCGCGGGCCACGCGGAAGGTCCGCGGCTACGGGCCCGAGACGGTCGATGCGGTCTTCGAGCGCGGTGACTTCGACTGGCTGCTCGTCAAGGCCGACGGCGCGCGCCGCCGCGAGTTCAAAGCGCCCGGCCCGGACGAACCGGTCATCCCCTCGCGCTCGACGGACGTCGTCGTCGTGGCCTCGGTACGGGCGGTCGGCGAACCGCTCGACGGGGCGACCGTTCACCGCCCGGAGCGCGTCGCGGCGCTGGCCGGGCGGTCGGTCGGAGACTCGCTCGCCCCCGCGGACCTCGCCGCCGTGCTGGCGAGCGACGAGGGCGGCCTGTGCGGCGTGCCAGCCGACGGGCGGGCGCATCTCGTGGTCAACAAGGCCGACACGCCCGCCCTCGCTGAGACGGGTCGTGCGGTCGCTGCAGCGGTCGAAGCGCGCACGGACCGCTACGAGACGACGCTCGTGGCGGCGCTGCGACGCGACGGTGACGGCGCTGCTGTCGAGTGGTGAAGACGTCCGGCCGGAGCGCGGCCGCTCGGGTCTGAGACGCGCGAAAAATACGGTGTGAGTCGTCGGAGTTAGCTGCTGGGGACTTCGCCGTTGATGCCTTCGACGTAGCTCTGCATCTCGCCGAAGAGGAACGAGTCGGACTCGCCCTCGAACTGGGTGTCCTGCCAGACGGTCCGTTCGCCGTTGATGATCTCCTCCATCTTCGTCTCGACGTCGCTGACGACGTCGTCGGGGACCTGCGGGCCGAAGTCGTCGACGCCGACGGCGCCGGAGTCCAGACCGCCCCAGAAGGCGTCCGACTCCCACTCGCCGCGCGAGATGGCTTCGAGCGTCGGCCGGTAGTGGGCCTCCCAGTTGAACGTCGCGGAACTGCCGTACCAGTCGCCGCCGGCCTCGGCCATCGAGGTGGTGTAGGTGAACGCCCAGGCCTCGTTCTCGGCGGCGGTGCGCACCGCGGCCGGCGAGGTGTTGTGGTTGTTGATGACGTCCGCGCCGTCGCTGGTCAGCGCGTTGACTGCCTGGGTCACCGCCGGCGGGTCGAGCCACGCGTTGATCCAGCGGACGTTCGCCTCCACGTCGGGGTTGACCGTCTTCGCCCCCTGGACGAAGGCGTTGATCTGCCGGACGACTTCCGGGATGGGGAACGCGGCGGTGTAGCCCAGCGTGTTCGTCTCGGTGAGGTGGCCCGCGGCCACGCCACAGAGGAACCGCGACTGGTAGAGTCGCCCGTAGTACCGTCCCATGTTCTCCCGCGTCTGGAAGCCCGAGCAGTGCTCGAATATCGTGTCCGGGTAGTCCGGCGCGAGCTGGTACATCGGGTCCATGTAGCCGAACGTCGTCCCGAAGATGACGTCGAACCCGTCGTCGATGTACTGCTCCATGACCTGGGTGACGTCGCCCGCTGCGACGGCCTCGGAGAACTCGGTGTTCAACCAGTCGTATTCGTCCTCGACCATCTGCCGGGCGTCCTCGTGAGCCCGGTCCCAGCCGACTTCGCCCACCTCCGCCTGGTAGATGAAGGCGGCGTCGACCTCGGACATCTCGCCCGAGTCGGTCCCGTCCATGTCGGTGTCGGTGCCGTCCATGCCGCCGTCCGAGCCACCGTCGTCGCCGTCCGACCCGCTGTCGGGCGTGTCGGTATCGTCTCCGTTCCCGTTCCCGCTACACCCGGCCAACCCGAGCATCCCCGCTGCACCGATCGCCTTGATCGCGTTCCGGCGCGATCGCGTTTTCTCGCTCATGCTTGTGTTACGAACTGCTATAATTTCGTGGAATCATGTGACACTCAGCTATCTTCGTCCGCATTAGTACAGTACATGCCCACGTATCAGCCCTTCCTTATAAGTGTTATCTATAGAGATATATTTGCCTCTGTATGACTGTGAATCGGAAAAACGTGGCATTCGGGCGTCATATCCCGCCCCTGAATTTGGGATGTGTTGACATACCGGGCGGAGAACTGCCGATCGACGGAGCGGGGTCGGGAGTCAGTCCGTCTCGCGGCTGTAGGGCTGGACCAGCCCCGACGGTTCGGCGAGGTGACTGTTCTCCGACCGTGCGACGGTGAGAAAGAGGACGATGAGCGTCGCCAGGTACGGGTACGTCGCCATGATCTGCGGGTCGAAGACGAAGTTGAGGATGGGGTTCAGCGTGCCCGCGAGCGGCGTGCTCGACGAGAGCGTGAGGTCGAGGCCCTGGGAGTACAGCTGGAGCGCGTCGAACATTCCGAAGAGGTACGCGCCGACGAGGATCCGCTCGGGGCGCCACTGCGCGAAGATGACGAGCGCGACCGCGATCCACCCGCGCCCGGCGGCCATCCCCGGTGACCACAGCTGGATGACGCCCAGCGAGAGGTGCGCGCCGGCGGCGCCAGCGAAGGCCCCGCCGACGACGACGGCGAGATAGCGCATCTTGAACACGTCGACGCCCATCGTGTCCGCGGTTTCCGGGTCCTCACCCACGGAGATGAGTTCGAGACCGAGGTTCGTCCGGTAGAGGAAGAGGTAGACGACCGGGACGAGGAGGAGCGCCATGTAGTCGGTCGCGGTGGACCGGAAGAGCGCCGGGCCGGCGATCGGAATCTCGATGAGGAGGTCGCCGACGACCGGGATCTTCTGTTGTGGGAACCCCGAGATCCTGGTGCTCGCCCAGTCGTTGCCGAAGTAGGTGGTCAACCCCGTCCCAAGGAGCGTCAGCATGATCCCGCTGACGGCCTGGTCGGATTTCAGCGTGATACAGAGGAAGGCGTGGATGAGCGACATCAACATTCCGCAGAGAACGGCGACGAAAAAGCCGATCCAGTAGTTGCCGGTGATCGCGGTGGCGATGACGCCCGTGAGCGCGCCGACGAGCATGATCCCCTCGACGCCGAGGTTGAGCACGCCCGCTCGCTCGCTGATGAGTTCGCCGAGGCCCGCGAGGATGAGGACGGTGCTCGCGGTGACCGTCGCGTCGAAGACGCCGGCGACGAAGCCCGACATCAGACCTCACCCTCCGGGGTCGGCGCGGTACCTGGGTCGGGCTTGCGCCGTATCGAGAAGTCGACGTGGTAGCGCTTGAAGAACTCCGCGGTGATCAGAAAGAGGATGATGAGCGCCTGGATGACGTCGATGATCGCCGCGGGCACGCTGAGCGCGACGCCGACGCTCGACCCGCCGACGAAGATGACGGCGAAGAAGACCGCTGCCAGCATGACCTGGATCGCGCCGTTTCGGCCCAGCAACGCGATCGGGATCGCGGTCCACCCGTAGCCGGGGTCCCACTCGGCGCGAAGTCGGCCCTGGACGCCGGCGATCTCGGTGATGCCTGCGAGACCGGCCAGCGCGCCGCCGGCCAGCATGACGAACAGGTAGATCCGGAGTTTGCTCATGCCGGCCTGCTCGGCGGCCTCGTCGTTGGAGCCGATGAACGTGATCTGGTAGCCGAATCGCGTCTCGTTGATGAGCAGGTACGTGAGCGCGACGAACGCGACGGCGGCGAGGATCCCGGCGTAGAAGTCGAAGCCGAACAGCGTCGGGAGCGTCGCCTCCGCCGGCAGGCTGTCGGTCTGGGGGAAGAAGCCGAACTGGGCCTGCATGGGCCCGCGGACGAGATAGCTCTTCACGTCGACGGCGACGAACGTGAGCAGCAGGGTCGTGATGATCTCGTTGATGCCCCAGCGGACGCGCAGCCATGCCGGTACGAACGTCCACGCGGCGCCCGCGAGGCCGCCGACGACGAACATCAGCGGGATCAGCGCCATCGCGGGCAGGGAGACGTTCAGCCCGACCCACGTCCCCGCACAGGCACCGATGAGCAGTTGCCCCTCGGCGCCGATGTTCCAGAGCTGGGCCCGCAGCGGCAGGTACACCGCGAGTCCGGCGAGGATGAGCGGCGCGGCCTTGTTGATAGTCTGGGTGACCCCGAGTTCCGTCGTCAGCGTGGTGACGAACATCGCCTCGTAGGCGGTTACCGGACTCACGTTCAGAGCGAGGAAAGCGAGCGCGCTGACCGCGAGCGCGGCGAGAACGGTGAATACTGGCGTCCCGTAGGCGAGCCACCGCGGCACGTCCTCGCGCGCGGTCAGTTCGATATCTAACTGCATTCGGAGTCACTCCGCTCCCCGACAGTCGGCGGTGTCGGTCCCGCGCGCACTCTCACCCGTCGAGTCTCCCTCGTCGACCACGGTTCCGCCGTCGGCGACGGTTCCGCCGTCTGCGACGGCTTCGGGGTCGGACGAGTCGGAGCCGGCGCCGCCGTTCATCTCCAGTCCGATCCGTTCGCGATCGGCTTCGGCGGGGGTGGTCTCGTAGACGACCTCGCCCTCGTAGATCACGAGGATGCGGTCGCTCAGGTCGAAGATCTCGTCGAGGTCCTCCGAGAGGAGCAGGATGCCGGTCCCCTGTTCGCGCTGTTCGAGGAGCCGTTCGCGGAGGAACTCGATGGCGCCGACGTCGACGCCGCGAGTCGGCTGGTTTGCGACGAGCAGGTCGGGTTCACGGGCGATCTCGCGGGCGAGGATCAGCTTCTGGAGGTTCCCGCCGGAGAGGTCGTCGGCGACGGCGTCGGTGACGTCGTGGACGCCGCGGACGTCGAACTCGGAGACGAGCTCCTCGGCGTACTCCTCGATGGCGTCGTAGTCGAAGCGGACGCCGCCGAACCGTTCGTCGCCGAACTCCTTCATCGCCGCGTTGTGCATCACGGAGAGGTCGCCGGCACAGCCGTACTGGTGGCGGTCCTCGGGGACGAAGGAGACGCCGGCGTCGATAAAGGACCGCGGCGAGGCGTATGTCATGTCCGCGCCGCCGACCGAGATGGTGCCGGCCGTCGGCTGGCGCACGCCGACCATTGTCTCGGCGAGTTCCTTCTGGCCGTTGCCGCTGACGCCGGCGACGCCGACGATCTCGCCCTCGTGGACCGTCAGGTCGATGCTCGCGAGCGCCTCGATACCGCGCTGGTCGTCGGCGCGGACGCCCTCCGCCTGGAGGACTGGGTCGCCGGTCGACACTTCGTCTTTCTCCAGCTGGAAGAGCACTTCCCGGCCGACCATCATCCGCGCGAGTTCGCTGCGGGTCACGTCCGCCGTCTCGACGGTGCCCACGTCCTTCCCGTCGCGCAGGACGGTCACGCGGTCGGTGATCGCCTCGACCTCCTTGAGCTTGTGCGTGATGAAGATGATAGAGAGCCCCTCGTCGGTGAGTTTTTCGAGCGTCTCGAAGAGCCGCTCGGCCTCGTTGGGGGTCAACACCGCCGTCGGCTCGTCGAGGATGAGCAGGTCGACGTCGCGGTACAGCGCCTTGAGAATCTCGACGCGCTGTTGCTCGCCGACGTCGAGTTCCCACACCTTCGACGCGACGTCGACGTCGAAGCCGTACTCCTCGGCCAGTCGCCGGATCTTCGCCTCGGGTTCGTCGAGGCCGAGCGTGAACCGCTCCGCGAGCGCCTTTACGAGTCCGTTCTCGCTGACGCCCGCCAGCAGTCCGTCGCCCTCGGCGCCGTCCCGGAAGGACTTCGACGGCTCGCGCATTCCGAGGACGACGTTTCGCGCGACCGAGAGGCGCGGGATGAGCATGAAGTGCTGGTGGACCATCCCGATCCCGGCGTCGATGGCGTCCTGGGGCGAGTCCAGATCGAGCAACTCGCCGTCGAGATAGATCTCGCCCTCGTCCGCCGAATAGAGGCCGTAGAGAATCTTCATCAGCGTGCTCTTGCCGGCGCCGTTCTCCCCCAGCAGCCCGTGGACCTCGCCGCGGCGAACGGACAGGTTGACGTGGTCGTTCGCTACGACGCCGGGGAACTCCTTGTATATCCCCTCCATCCGGAGAAACGAGTCCTCAGCCATCGTTCTGATTCACGGCCGTTCGTCGTAATCCTACCGTATAACGTTTATCGGTTGCCGCAATTATTTACCGGTGTTTTCGATACTGTGGGATGAAATAAAACGTTCGTCGCCTATATCCGGAATAAGTTCCGAATCAACACCCCTCGCGACACCGACGGTGCCCCGACCGGCGACGGACCTGGCGGGGTTGTCGATCCGAGCCCCGCTGTCCGGGCGTCTCACGCGACTCCCGTCGCTTCCGCCGTCCCGGTCGACCCGGTTTTCGTGTCGTTTGGCCGTCGAATCGCGGTTCTTTCCGCGTATTACACCCATACCAGCGTAATTGGTCCTTAAATTCTTATTATTGTACCGTAGATGCGTATCGGTGATCGGATCGCTGGCGTCCGCGGTCCGCGCCACTCCGAATTTCCGGGAACTCTCCGGATAGCGAGAAGATCGGAACCGCCGTGGCCCGCGTGGCGGTCACAGGAGTCGACTGACGAGGCGAGTGTCGCCGCTGCGGGCGACTTCCGTGTCGAACAGGGTCCCACAGTCGGGACAGCAGAACTGCCGGAGGCGGAAGCGCTCCTCGCCGTCGGTGGCCGTCCCGGCCGCGCTGACGGGGCGGTCCCGCACGGCCGCGCTCGCCTTCCAGTCCTCGTCGGCCCGGCCAAGCACCGCGTCGCAGTCGGCGCAGGCCGCGTACTCGGTGCCGTCGGCGACGCCCACTCTGACGGCGGGGCCGAATCGCCGGTCTGTCGGCGACAACTCCCCGATGTCGCGCGTGTCGCCGCCCGAGGCCGCGGCCAGTCGCTCTTCCAGCGCGCGCTCTCTAGCCTCGTCGGGTGGATCGGTGATCTCCCCCTCGTCGTCGACCGGGACGGCGTACTCGCGGCGCGCTGTCTCGGGGGCGATCCGGCCGACGGCCACGTCGCGCGCGACTTTCTCGGCGTCGCGGCGGAGCGGGTCGCCGTAGCCGCCGCTGCCGGAGAGACGGACGTAGAAGACGTCCCCCTCGTCGACCGCGTGGACGCCCCAGGCCGCGTCCTCGTCGGAGGGACCGTCGCCGTCGGAGGGACCGTCGCCGTCGGAGGGACCGTCGCCGTCGGGGTCGAACGATCCGTCGGGAGCGTCGACGTCGCGGACCACGCGGTAGTCCGTCGTCGGGCCCGGTGACCCGCCGAAGACGCCCGTCGAGTGTGGCACTGCCATCCCGCGGCCGATGGTGACGATATCGGCGCCCTCGAACGCGGCGTCGCCGCCGCTGGCCTCCGCCAGCACGTCGCTCTCGACGGGCGTGAGCGCGAACTCGTGACCCACGCCGCCGCGGTGCTCGCCGGGCCCCCCTGAATCGGCGACGAAGCGGCGGGTGAGATAGCGCAGGGGGACCTCGCTCTCGGTGCGCTCGACGTTGCCCCAGCGCGCGACGACGTTGACAACCTCGCCGCCGAGGTCGACCCCGTCGTCCAACGCGCGACCGCCGCCCGCGCCGGCGAAGGAGTCGGTCAGCGTCTCGACGGTCGTCTCGTCGCCGCGGTCGACCTCCATCGAGACGTGCGAGTGGGCGCCGTGCCAGACGCCGGTCGCGCGGTCGGCGTAGGCGTCGCTGGACCCGAGCATCTTCGAGACAGCGACCGTCGCGAGGCTGTTGCACATCTGGAGCGTGCCGACCGTCGCGATGGAAATCGGCGCCGGCCGCTCGGCGTTGACGATGGTGCCGCTGGGCGCCTCGACGTCGACGACGGAGACGACGCCGTCGTTCCAAGTCACGTCGTGGCACAACAGCGGGAAGACAGGCGCGAGCACGCCGCCGGTAGTCGCGATCTCCGTGCAGTTGAACCCGTACTCGCTCTGTTCGTCGGTGCCGGCGAAGTCGAAGGTCAGGTCGTCGCCCTCCTTGCGGAGGGTGAGCTGGACGCGGAAATCCCGGTTTTCGGGCGTCGAGTCGAGGTACTGGCAGGCCTGCCACTCGCCGTCCGGGAGTTCGCGCAGGCGCTCGCGGAACTGCGACTCCGACCGGTCGATGAGCGCCTCGCCCACTCGCGTTACGGTGTCGATGCCGTACTCGTCGGCGAGGTCGCCCAGCCTGTCGGCGGCGACGTTGTTCGCGGCGATCTGTGAGCGGATGTCGAGTTCGACCATGCCGGGGTCGCGGCTCATATTCAGGAGCGTGTCGAGGACGTCCTGGCGGGTCTCGCCGCCCTCGATGATCTTCACGCCGGGCGTCTGGAACCCCTCGTGGAAGACGGACGTGGAGTTCGGCGAGAACCCGCCCGGATCGACCGCGCCGATGTCGGCGACGTGGACGAAACTCGCCGAGAACGCCGCCAGCTCTCCCTCGTGGAAGATGGGGCGGATGACGTACACGTCCGGCGGGTGCAGGGCGGCGGTGTAGGGGTCGTTCAGCATGAACACGTCGCCCGAACCGATATCGCCCTCGAAGCGCTCGATGACGTGTTTGGTCGCCTCGGACGCCCCCACGTAGTGATGGAGGAAGCCGACGCCGCCGGTCAGCAGGTCGCCTTCCGGTGTGTAGAGCGCGACCATCAGGTCGTGGCCCTCGTTGGTGTTGGGCGCGCCCGAGACGCGCTTGAGCGCCGTCACCGCCTCGTCGGTCACCCGCACGAGCCGGTGTTTGACGATCTGGAACGTCACCGGGTCGACGCCCGCGAGCGCGTCGCTCGGGTCGTCGGCCGTTCCCTCGTCGTTCCGGTCGCTCACAGCGGATCACCCCCGACGGTGCCGCCGGCCGAGTCGTCGGTCGCGATGTCGATCACCACGTTCCGGTAGCGGTCGACGCGCGCCTCGTCGCCGGGCGGGACGACGATAGTCGTCACCGGCGTGAGGACGACACAGGGCCCGGCGACGCTCGCTCCGGGCGCCAGCGTCTCGAAGTCGTAGACGTCCGCCTCGGTACGGCCCGTCGCGTCGAAGTGCATCTCCTTCGTGCCGAGGTGTGCCGCGTCGATGGGGTCGCCGCCCTCGTCGTACTCGTGGAGGGTCGGCGTCGACAGCGGACCGACCGCCCGGATCCGACACTCGCGGATCTCGATGCCGCCCTCCTCGTAGGCCGAGCCGGCGCCGTAGCGCTGCTCGTAGCGGCGCTCGAACCGGTCAACGGTCGCCGACAGGTCCGCGTCGGTGAGTCGCCCCTCGGCCTCGACCGGCGTCAGCAGTTCGTGGACCTGGCGCTGGTAGCGCATCCCGATCGACCGTTCCAGGGTGACCTCCTCGGGGTCGAATCCCTCGGCGGTGAGCTTCTCGCGGGCCTCGCGCTCCAGGTCGGCGAAGGCCTCGTCGATCTCGTCGGCGTCGAACGGCGGCTCCTGGCGCGTCGCGGTCGTGTACTCGTGGATCACGTCCGTCGAGAGCAGGCCCAGCGCGCTGTTGACCGAGGCGGTATAGGGGACGAGCACCTGTGGGACGTCCAGTTGGCGAGCGTACGCCGCGGCGTGCATGCCGGCGGCGCCGCCGATGGCCGCGAGGGTGAACCGCCGCGGGTCGATCCCCTTCTCGACGGTCGTCTCGCGGACGAGGTCGGCGATCATCGAGTTCGTGAGCCGGTAGACGTCGGCGGCGGCCTCGGTGACGCTCTTGCCCAGCGGGTCGGCGACCTGCGCTTCGAACGCCTCGCGGGCCGCGTCGGGCGCCATCTCGACGTCGCCGCCGAGGAAGTACTCGGGGGCGAAGTAGCCCTGGATCAGGTCGACGTCGGTGACGGTCGGGCGCTCGCCGCCCGCGCCGTAACAGACCGGGCCGGGGTCCGAGCCCGCGCTCTCGGGACCCACGAACGGGACGCCGGTGTCGTCGACGCCGACGACGCTCCCGCCGGCGACGGCGATGGAGTGGACGTCGCGCTTGGGGAACTGGTAGTGGTGCCGGCCGACCATCGGCTCGTCGGCGTACTCCAGGTCGCCGCCGTCGACGACGCCCACCTTGAACGTCGTCCCGCCCATGTCCGTCGAGACGACGTTCTCGACGCCGATCCGGTCGGCGACGAAGCGACTGCCGAGCAGGCCGCCGACCGGCCCCGACTCGACGAGGCCGACCGGCCGCTCGACGGCGTCGCCAGTCGAGACCAGGCCGCCGTGGGAGAACATCAGCAGCGTCGACCCCTCGAAGCCGTAGTCGGCGAGCGTCTCGGTCAGGCTGTCGAGGTAGCGCTTCGTGGCCGGGCCGAGGTAGGCGTTCAGTACTGTGGTCGCCGTGCGCTCGTACTCGCCGATCGTCGGCGAGACGTCGCTGGACACCGAGACGTACAGGTCGGGATAGCGCTCGGCGACGAGTTCTTTCACGCGCTGTTCGTGCTCGGGCGCGGCAAAGGACCAGAGGAACGACGTCGCGAGCGCGTCGACGGCGGCGGCGTCGTCATCGTCGCCGCCCACGAGTTCGTCGACCGCGTCGAGGACGTCGTCGTCGTCGATCGGCTCGACGACTGCGTCGCGGTAGGCCCGCTCGTCGACGCCCGCTATCCGTTCCATCGGGACCAGCGGCTCCGGTTTGTCGGCGTTGATCACGTCTTTGACCTGCTCGAACGGCAGGCCGGACCAGCGGCCGTAGCCGCCGCGGGTCGCATGCAGCGTCTCCTCGAATCCGGTCGTCGTCAGCAACGCCGTCTCCGCCCCCTCGCGCTCGAACAGCGCGTTCTCGCCCACGCTCGTCGCGTGCAAGAATAGTGAGGTCTCCGAGAGCAGTTCCGGGAGGTCGACGTCCATCTCCGCGGTCGCGTCCCGGAGCGAATCGAAGATGCCGCCCGAGAAGTCCGGATACGTCGTCAGGTCCTTGCCGACGTAGACGCGGCCGTCCTCGTCCATCACCGTCGAGTCCGTGCAGGTCCCGCCGATGTCCGTGCCGATGCGGTAGGTCATCGGTCACCTCCCTCGGCCGCCGCGTTCCCCGCCAGTCCGAGCGATTCGACGGCCGCGCCGGCGTCGAGAACGGTCGCGTCGGCGAACTGCCGGCCGACGAGCATCAGCCCGACGGGGAGGCCGTCGACGGGCGCGACGGGGACGCTCAGCGCGGGGTGGCCGCTCGCGTTGAACGGCGCGGTGTTGGCGAGGCTCCCCCAGGCGTCCGCGAGGAACTCCGTGCGGTCCTGGTCGGGGTCGTACTCGTGGGGCAACTGGGGCGCCGTCGGCATCGCGATCAGGTCGTACTCGCCCAGGAGCGCGTCGTAGGCGGCGGTCACCTCCCGCCGGAGGTTCATCGCCGTCGCGTAGTGCTTCGAGCGGAACCGCTCGCGGGCGTACGCGCCGAGCAAGAGGGTGTAGACCACGCTCGGCGGGAACAGGTCGCCGCGCTCGCGCCGGGCCCGTCCGAAGTGGTCCACCCAGTCGACGTCGTAGCGCCCCTTCCAGTTGTGGCCGACACCCTCGCCCTCGACGGCGGCGAGGGTCCCCTCCGCGAGCGCCGCGGTGTAGATCTCCGTCGCGTCCGCGTGGACCGGCAGCGACACCGACTCGACGGTCGCACCCGCGTCGGCGAGCGCGTCGAGCGCCGCACGGACCGAGTCGTTGACCCGCTCGTCGGTCTCGGGCTGGGTGAATCCCTCCTCGACGACGGCGACGGAGAACTCCGACGGATCGCCGTCGAGGCTCGCCGCGCAGTCGGGGTCTGGCACCGTCACCGGCTGGCGCGGGTCTGCGGGGTCGCGCCCGGCCATCGCGCCGAGGGCGCGCGCGGCCGTCTCGACGTCGGGCGCCAGCGGCCCCGCGTGGTCGATGGTGTTCTCGATGCCGACCATCCCGGTGTAGGGGACGAGCCCGTGCGTGGGCTTGTGGCCGACGACGCCGGTCCAGGCGGCGGGCACGCGAACGCTGCCGCCCTGGTCGGCGCCGAGCGCCAGATCGACCTCGCCTGTCGCGACGGCGATGGCGCTCCCGCCGGAGGACCCGCCCGCCAGTCGCGTCTCGTCGTGGGGGTTCAGCGTCGGCCCGAACGCGCCGGAGTGTCCGTTGCCGGTGAAGGCCATGTCGTCCATGTTCGTCTTGCCGACGACCGTCGCGCCCGCCTCGAGCAGTCGCGTGACGACCGTCGCGTCGCGCGAAGGGACGTAGCCCGCGACGACGGCCGACCCGCAAGTCATCTCGACGCCCGCGACGGCCGCGTTGTCCTTGATTCCCACAGTGAGCCCCGCGAGTGGCCCCTCGTCGCTTCCCTCGACGCGACAGCGGGTGATCCAGGCGTTGTAGGGATCGGCACCGCCGGGCTTCTCGGCGTCGGGGACGGCACCGTCCCGCTGGACCCACGCGACCGGTTCGCGGACGCGCTCGCCGGGTTCTCTGTCGGCGGGCGGGTCGGTCGCGTACGGGTCGCCACGCTCGGCGACCGTCTCGAACGACGAGAGCCCGTCGGCGACGAGATCACGGAAGTCGGCCACGGCGTCGTCGCTCAGGTCGAGATGTAACCGCTCAGCGAGGCGGCGGATCTCGCTCTCGGTCGGCTCCGGGAGCGAGGGGGTGTCCGCGCTCATCAGTACGCCCTCCCTCGCCAGTCGGTCGCGTTCTCGAACGCGTCGGCCGCCGGGAGGACGGTCGTCTCGTCGAAGCGCTCGCCGACGAGCATCAGTCCGGCGGGCAGTCCGTCCACGAGTCCGCAGGGGACCGAAATCGCGGGATGGCCGGTCATGTCGAACGGCATCGTGTTCCGCGTGCGTCCGGTCTTGCCGGCGGCCCGCTGCACGAGTTCCTGCCTGGAGAGGTCGTCGACGCGCTCGAAGGCGGTCATCGGCGTCGTCGGCATCGCCAGCAGGTCCACCTCCGAGAGGGCCTCGTCGTAGGCGGCGGTGAGGTCCCGCCGGAGGTTCTGGGCCTTGCGGTGGAACCGGCCGTGGAACCGCTCGCGGAGGTAGCGCCCGAAGACCATCTTGAGCTTGACCGTCGGCGCGAACTCCGCGCCGCGGGCGCGGCGCCGGGAGCCGAAGGCCGACGCGAAGTCAGTGTCGTACTCGCCGCCGACGAAGTAGCCCGTCCCCTCCGTCTCCCAGAGCGTCGCCGCGGCCTCCGTCTCGACCGCGAGCCAGACGATCAGGCCGTCCTCGTGCCACGGGACCGAGATCTCCCGGACCTCGGCGCCGAGGTCCGCGAACTCGTCCGCCGCGTCCCGCGCGGCCTCGTCGACGCCCGCCTCTGCGAACTCCGAGCCGAACCCCTCCTCGAGGACGCCGATGGTGAGGTCCGAGACGTCCTCGGAGTCGGCAACTGCGGCGGCGTACTCGTCGGGGTCCGCGGCCGCGGCGCGGTCCTGACGCGGGTCGGCGGGGTCCCGCCCGGTGATCGCGTCGAGGACGAGCGCGCAGTCGGCCGCCGAGTCTGCCAGCGGGCCGACGTGGTCAAAGGTGTGACCGAGCGGCGCGATCCCCGAGTAGGAGACGAGCCCGTGTGTCGGCTTGAACCCGACACAGCCAGACCACGCCGCGGGCGTCCGGAGCGATCCTGCTTGATCGGTACCGATGGCGACGTCGACGTCGTCGGTGATCACCGCCACCGCCGACCCGCCGGAGGAGCCGCCGGCGAGGTAGTCGTCGTCGACGGGATTGGTGATCGGGCCCGTCGGCGTCATCTCGCCGCTGCCCGAGACGGCCATCTCGTCCATGTTCGTCTTCGCCGTTATCGTCGCGCTCGCCCGGAGGAGTTGCTCGACGACGAAGGCGTCGTCGCGAGGGACGTAGCCCTCGAGCACCGGCGTCGCGCAGGTCATCTCGACCCCCGCGACGGCGACGTTGTCCTTGATCCCGACTGTCAGGCCCGCGAGCGGGCCGTCCTCGACCCCCTCGACGCGACAGCGCGTGACGACGGCGTTGTGCGGGTCCTCGTCGGGACCGGGCCGGTAACCGGGGTCGCGCGCGCCGAACGACGCCCGCTCGGAGCGCTCGGTCCGCTCGCGCGACTCGTGCAGCTGTTCGATCCGCTCGTAGACGGCCATTCGGCCCGACAGCATCGCGGCGAAGTCGGCCACCTCCTCGTCGCTCAGTTCGAGGCCGAAGTGCGCGCCGTGCTCGCGGATCTCCGTCTCCGTCGGCGGCCGCACCGACGGCGGTAGGTGCGTCATCGCTCTGTACCCTCTGCCGGATCCGCAAAACCGTTTCCGATCCGCCAGGTAATGTGGACGTTCGTCCAGTCCTGAGCGGTTGTCCGCCCGTCGACTACCCCATGACCGTTGGTCCGCCCGTCGACCTCACCCCTGGGTCGCGCCGAGCGGCCGCAGAACGGCCTCGTCGGCGGTCAGCAGGCACTCTTTCCGGCTCGCCTCGCTGTTCTCGAACGCGAGCAGGCCGACGTGGTCGGCGCCGGCCGCGACGAGGTCGGCGACCTGCTCGCGACACTCCTCTGCGTTGCCGGCCACGGCGAAGCGCTCGATGGTGGTCCGCGGGACCAACTCGCGGAGGTCCGCGGTCGCCGCTCCGGCGACTCCCTCGTGCTCGTCGAACGCCGCGACGCGTTCCGCGACGTCGGGATCGACGCCGATCGCGTCGAGCGCCTCGGTCGGCGCCTTCGCCAGGATCCGCGCGACGAGTTCGACCACGCCGTCGCGCGCGGCGTCGCCGTCGCCGGCCACCGAACAGAAGGCCCAGATCACCAGGTCGATGTCGGCCAGCGAGCGTCCCGCGCGCTCGGCGCCGCGGCCGACGTGTTCGCGGGCGTAGGCCACGCCCTCCGCGCTCGCGAGGCCGGCGCCGGCGATCACGCCGTCGGCGCGGTACCCCCCGAGCCCGAGGACGTGCGGGCCGCGACCGGCGACGTAGACCGGCACCTCGCTCGGCGGGAGGACGTCCAGGGTCGCTCCGTCGGCGGTGAACTCCGGTCGGTCGACGGTGACGGCGTCGCCGTCGAGCAGGCCGCGGACCGCGCGGACGGCGTCGCGCAGCGTCCCGACCGGGTCGGACTGGTCGTAGCCGAGCGGGTCGAGGACGATGGGCGAGCCCACGCCGAGGCCGAGTCGCGCCCGCCCGTCGCTGACGGTGTCGAGCGTGGCCGCGGCCGCGGCGGTCACGGCCGGATGGCGGGTGTAGGGGTTGGTCACGCCGGTCCCGAGGTCGATCCGCTCGGTCTCGGCGGCCGCGAGCGCGAGCGCGGCGTGAGTGTTGTACTCCAGCCCCTCGTCGCCCACGAGGAACGCCTCGAAGGCCGTCTCGCGGTCAAGCGCGCGGGCGCAGGCGGCCACCTCGCTCGGGGGGAGGTCGTTGCCCACGGCCGCGGTGAATCGGGGCGCCTCGTCTGCGCCGGAATCGGTGCCGTCGTCGTCGCTCGGTGTCACTGCCTCTCAGTTCCGCCACCCGGCTGATAAGCGTTCCGCGGTCTGAGGTGGAGGTTACTGTTGTAGTAGAACGACCGGAGCGACTGCGATCAGCGTGAAAGCCCTTCGAAGGTGCCTCGGGAACCGCGACCACAAACAGCGTGAAAGCCCCGGCAAGAACCGCTGGTACCACGACCGCAAACAGCGTGAAAGCTCCCGGTCGCTCGTACTGCCGCGGCTCGCTGCGCGCTTCGCTCACTTCGTTCGCTGCAGTGCTTACTTCGCCGGGGCGGCGACGAGCGACCGGCCCCTTTCATTCCCACCCGCGTCGACCGGTTCGACAGTCTGAGCGGGTGGGAATGAAAGGGGCGACGCGTTCGACGAAGCACGACGACTCAAGCACTGGACCGAGTGTAACGAGGGAAGCGCGCAGCGAGGCGCGCGAGTCGAACGCGTCGGGGCTTTCACGCTGTTTGCGGTCGCGGTCACGGTTACTCCTGCGGGAGCTTTCACGCTGTTCGCGGTCGCGGTCACGGTTACTCCTGCGGGAGCTTTCACGCTGTTCGCGGTCGCGGTCACGGTTACTCCTGCGGGGGCTTTCACGCTGTTCGCGGTCGCAGTGTTCCCCAGATCAGTTCCGAAACGAATCACTGCCCTCTAGAACCGGTCGAATCGGAACGGGTCCAGGTCGAACTCGGCGGGGCGGTCCTCGACCAGATCGGCCAGGATCTCTGCGATCACCGGACAGAACTTGTACCCGTGTCCGGAGAACCCGCCGGTGAAGTGGACCCGCGGGTGGTCGGGATGGGTGTCGACGACGAACCGCCGGTCGGGAGTGTTCGTGTAGAGGCAGGTCTCCAGGCGCATTGTCGGGCCGGTCCCGCCGGCCAGATAGCGGTCGCCGAACCACTGCAGGACCGCCTCGTCGGCCGCGGTGACTGCCATGTCCATCTCGTCCGGGTCGACGGTCTCCTCGCGGTGGTGGACGCGGGCGAGTTTCACGCCCGGCGACCCGTAGGCAGGAAACGCCGAGTACTGGCCGTTCTCGGTCGTGATCGCCGAGACCGGGAATGCGTCGGGGCCGAATCGCCCGCCCATCGAGTGGGTGGCGCCACCCGCGGCCGGGTCGGCGGGCCGAAATCGCCCGAGGACCTGGCGCTCGGCTTCGAGGACGTCGCGAGTCACCGGCAACACGGCGGGCGTCCACGCGCCGGCGGTCACGACGAGGTTGTCTGCAGTCGCGTCGCCGCGGTCGGTTTCGACGGTGACGCCGCCCTCGTCGGCCGTCCACTCCTGTACCTGGGTCCGGGCGTGAATCTCGGCACCGTCGGCGTGGGCCAGGTCGACGCAAGCGCAGACGCCGTCCCGCGGCACCAGAAACCCGTCCGTCGGCTGGAAGACGACCTCGTGAGAGTCGGGGATCCGGTAGCCGGGGAAGCGCTCGCGGGCCTCCTCGGGGGTGAGTCGCTCGTGGGGCACGTCGAAGCGCTCGGCGGTCCGACTGGCCGTCGAGACGATCTCGGTGCCGGGCTCGCCGGTGGTGAGCGACCCGTCCCGGTAGAAGACCTGCCGGCCCCACTCGTCCTCGATGTCCTCCCAGCGCTCGCAGGCGCGGTCGTACACGGGCATGTACTCGCCGCGGTCGTAAAACGAGCGGCTGACGATCCGGGAGTAGCCGTGTGAAGAACCCCGCGCGTGGGGGATGTCGAACCGTTCGAGCGCGAGGACGTCCCGGCCGCGCCGGGCGAGTTCGAGCGCCGCTGCGCTGCCCATTCCGCCGACGCCCACCACGACGACGTCGTAGTGGCCGTCGACCGCGGCGTGGTCGCCCTTGACCGCAGCGTCGTCGCTCTCGACCGCGGCGTGGTCGCCCTTGACCGCAGCGTCGTCGCTCTCGACCGCGGCGTGGTCGCTTTCGCCAGAGCTCGATACGTCTCCGCCGCCGTCCGCTGTCATACACTGCCTGTGGGCGACCTCGTACAAGAATCTACGCCTCGGCTTCACCGTTCGGCGCTTCGATAGCCGATTACGGGACGAAGATCGAGCCTCGGCGACCGATCCTGTGCAAACGTTTATTCCGGTTCCCACGGTTGACCGGCGTATGGCAACCGAGCAGCCAGCGAACGCCTTCCTCGACCGGGGAGTGGCGACGTTCATGGGCGCGCCGCTCGTCGACCCGACGGCCGACGAGCTCGCGGCGGACGCGGCGGACGCGCCGGACGTCGGCGTCGTCGGCTTCCCGTTCGACAGCACCTGTATCAGCCGCACCGGGACGAACCAGGGACCCCGCGCCGTCCGCGACGCGAGTTCGCAGACCCGCTACTACCACTTCGAGTACGACACGGACCTGCGCGACCACTACGACGTGGCCGACTGCGGCGACGTGCCGGTCGTCCCCGGCAACGCCGCGCGCTCGCTCGACCAGGGGGCCGACTACCTCGACACGCTTTACGAGGCCGGCACGATGCCGGTCATGCTCGGCGGCGACCACTCCGTGACGATCGCCGGCACGCGAGCGCTCGCAAATCACGCCGACGACCCCGGCCTCGTCCTCGTGGACACGCACTTCGACACCGCGACCGAGGTGGCCGGCGAGCGCTACAACCACTGCTGTCCCATCGCGCGGACCATCGACGAGGCCGGCTTCGACCCGGAGAAGGTGAGTATCATCGGACTCACCGGACCGACCAACCCCAGATTCGAACTCGAGTGGGCGCGAGAGCGGGGCATCTCGCTGTTCACGCTCGACGAGGTGCTCCAGCGGGGGCCGGTCGCAGTGGCCGAGGAGGCCGTCGCGGCGGCGACCGACGGGAGCGACGCGCTGTATCTCACCCTCGACATCGACGTCCTCGACGCGAGCGCGGCGCCGGGGACGGGCGTCCCGACCAACGGCGGCCTCCACGCGCGGGAACTGCTCAAGATCCTCGGCGTGGTCGCGAGCGCGGGCATCGACGCGATGGACGTCGTCGAGGTGTCGCCCGGCCCGGACGCCGGCGGAATCACCGCTCGCATGGCCGTCCGATCGATCGTCGACTGCCTCGCCGCAAACGCGGTCGGCGAGGCCCACGCTCCGGGGATGGGCACCGCCGCCACCGCCGCCTGCGGAGATGAGCGATGACGGACGTGCTCGTCACGAACGGGACGGTGATCACGCAGGACGCGGACCGAACAGTGATCGAGGACGGTGCCGTGGCAGTCGATGGCGACGAGATCGCGGCCGTCGGCCCAGCCGACGAACTCGAAGCGGCCTGCGACGCCGGCCGGGTGATAGACGCCGACGGCGGGGCAATCATTCCTGGACTGATCAACGCACACACCCACGTCTCGGACATCCTGCTTCGGGGGTCGTTCGAGGAGGACCGGGGGCTACTCGACTGGCTGTACAACGTCAAGCGGCCGGGGACGCTCGCGATGGACGCCGACGAGCACGCGACGGCGGCGACGCTGTACTGCGTCGAGGCGATCCAGTCGGGCGTGACCACCTTCGTCGAGAACGACACCGAAGTCGTCTGGGACGACTGGTCGACCGTCGAGGCGAAACTCGACGTCTACGACCGCTCGGGGATCCGCAACGTCTACGGCGCGGGCATGTGCGACCGCGGCGCCGACCCCGAGTTCGCCGCCCTCGTTGGCGACCTCCAGGCCAGAGACGACCGGGTCGACCACCCGCCGCTGGACACGTTCATCTTCGACACCGACGTCGTCGTCGACGAAGTCGAGTCGCTGATCGAGACCTACCACGACAGCGCCGGGGGCCGCCAGTCGATCTGGCCCGCACCGGTCGTCCTCGGGTCGACGTCGAACGATCTGTTCCGTGAGGCCGCCCGCATCGCCGAGGAGTACGACGTGATGTCGACAGTCCACGTCGCCGAGGCCGAGGCCCAGGAGCAACGCTCCATCTCCAGCATCGAGTACCTCCGCAATCTCGGCTACCTGGGCGAGCGGGCGCTGCTGGGCCACTGCGTCCAGCTCTCGGAGAGCGACGTGCGGATCCTCGCGGAGACCGGCACCGCCGTCGCCCACAACTATATGGCGAACATGCGCCTCGCGACCGGCTACGCCCCGGTGGTTCAGATGCTCGACTGCGGCGTCACGGTCGGCCTCGGTACCGACAACTCGATACTGAGCGACACGGTCAACCCGCTCGGCGACCTGCGCGCCGCGGCCGCGGGCCACAAGGGTTACCACCGCGACCCCAGCGTCGTCCCCGCTCAGCGGGCGTTCGATCTGGTCACGAGAGAGGGCGCAGCGGCCATCGGCCGCGATGACGACCTGGGGTCGCTCGAACCGGGCAAACAGGCCGACATCGCCGTCGTCGACCTCGACCACCCGCATCTCACTCCCTGTCCCAACCCAGTGTTCGCGCTCGTCTACAACGCGCAGGGCTTCGAGGTGGACACTCTGCTCTGTGCCGGCGATCTGGTCATGGAGGACCGCGAGATCCGGTCGTTCGACGAACCGCTCCCCGAAATCACCGCGCGGGCGAGCGAAACCGCGGCGGATATCGTCGAACAGACGGGCTACGACTGAGTCTCGGAAACCCGACCGGTGTCCCCTGGAAACGGGCCCATCGCTCTGAGTTCCGGTCGATACCTTGTCAGAATGGGTTCCAGAATCACACCTGTAATGTTGCTGAAACCACTTTTCACCCGAGGCGCTCCGTTCCGAGACAGCCCTGGATGGTCGGGGGCCCAGACCTCCACAGCGGTTTTTCACGCCTGTGCCGTACGGAGACGGGGTGACGTTGGCCGAACCCGCGGAGTGACACGTCGCCGGTCGTACTGACCCACGGCTGGCTCTCCACCCCGATACGAACGCACCGGTCTCACAGGCCACAATTAGTATATTCAAATAGACTAGATAGAGATATAGTATGAGTACTGATGAAAATAGTTCGGGCCGTTAGTTCGCGATCCTCGGGGAAATTTAGAGTTATCACGGGACAGTGAATGATGCAGGAACGAGAAATCACAGACGCTGCCTAGAGACCTATAAAACAGGTAATTCGGCCGGTTAATATTCCGAGGTGGACCAGAAATTGCGATCTCGGATAGGAAACACTGATATCTCCATCGATCAGAGTGTCCACTTCGTCTGGCCAGGTGATTTTCGCGAATATGGTAACTAAGTGCCTATATGTCCGTTTTATTCCTGAGCATAACTCGGGAGTCCGTTCGCTGAACACGGTGGGAACATCCTTCAGGGTCTACCCAGTGGGTGGGGGTATCTGCGAGAAAAGTCAATATTCAATTATAGATGGAGATAATATATGAATTGCTTCGCCGTGCTCGTCCTTCAAATCAGTTCTCTCGTGTACCGGTCCGATGGGTCGAACATCTGATTCCAATAGTGGGGTCGTAATTCGACTGCTGAGTATGCTGACGATCACGGGCATACTCTACTGTTTCGGAACCCCCATGTCTGCCCTCGAGATTACAGTAGTAGTATTGTAATTAGTGCTGTCCCTATGCCGTACTACTCGGATCCGTGGTCACACTGTAATCTCCGACGGTCGAGGGAGTTCGGAACTGGGGGTACTGCTTCGAATGTTCCGAGAACCCTCGGACCCGCTCCAAGCGTATTTGAGAGAGTCAAACTATCGGACTGGTTTCATCCCGTCGCTGAAAGCAGTATGTGGCGACGCAGTCTCTGGGGAACTGAGAGGGTCTCCCCGGTTCAGCGGTGGGCTTCGAGATGTAACACTGCAACCGTATCGTCCTTGTGTCCGGGTTTGAGTGGCCGACTGCCCGGGACCGTTGGCAATTCGCTCGCAATCGCCGATATCGGCGGACTTCGATACCGATAGGCCTGCAACACCCTCTGACACGAGCCAGGTTTCCGGACGACAGAGAGGGTCGGGACGGTCGTTCCGGAATCGGGCGCTGTGTCAGCGACGCGGGGTCGCATTCGTTTGACTCTGTGATTTGACGGAGGAAAATATATGCTCCTGGAAACCGATTCTACGACCATGCAGGACGAAGCCAATCGGACAATCGACTCAGTGGAGCGATCTATCGGTATCATTCAGGAGTTGCAAGCTCAGGCGGGCGCGAGCGTGTCTGAACTCGCGGACGCGATGGACCTGTCGTCCGGCACGGTCCATACCCACCTCGCGACGCTCAAACAGGAGGGGCTCGTGTACCAGAAAGACGGGAAGTACCACCTGAGCCCCTCGTTCATCTTCATCGCGGAGCACGTTCGGAATCAGAACTCGCTGTATTCAGCGGGCCGGGCAGAAGTAGACGAACTAGCTGACACGACGGGAGAGAAGGCTCATCTCGTCATCGAGCACAACGGACTCGGTATCACGCTGTACGAGGTGTTCGGCGACCAGGCCGCCGGAAAACAGTTCTTCCGACAGGCGCGCGAAAACCCGCGACGATTGCTTCACTACACGTCGTCCGGAAAGGCGATCCTGGCTCACTTGCCCGAGGAGGAAGTCGACCATATCATCGAGGAATACGGACTGCCTCGGCTCACGGAAGAGACGATCACTGACCCCGAAGACTTGCGTGAGGAACTGGAACAGATCCGAAAGGACGGGATCGCGTTCAATCGCGAAGAGCAGGTGAAGGGCGTCCGGGCGGTGAGCGCACCGATATTCGACAGACACGGTGATATCGCCGGATCCGTCGGCGTGGGAGGCCCAGCCAGTCGCTTCAAGGGTGAGCGGTTCAAGAAAACCATCCCCGAGCAGGTTCAGGACGCCGCGAACCTCATCGAAGTCAACCTCCGCACTGGAGACTATGTCAAGTAGCGCGGCCTGGATTTGGCTTTGCCAAATTCACGTGGCCGGTATCTACGCTTTCTCCCTACTATTTCTGTAACCGTGCGACATGTCAAGCCCGGTTTGAGGCCTGAATCGCTCGGATATACGGTTCCACGGGTCGCTCTGTTCGAAATCCCGTAGCAGTTGGATCACTGCCACTGATTTGCCGCTCCCAAATGCAGGCGTGGTATTCGTTATCGATCCGCGGGTGATCATTCCGCAGACGGATAGGGAGTTGTCTCGGAGGTCGATGGGGCCCTGTAGCGATGTACTGGCAGCCGCCGACACCGGGATCGCCGCGATCCGGAAACGATCTACAGGAATCAGAATCAGTGTGTCTCCCGGATTGTACTGCCTCTCAGTGAGTGGCCGTCTACTCGACGGAGAGGTCGCAACTGTCGGTCTCCTGCCGGGACACAGCATGCCGCATCGTATCGGTGGCCCCGCTGGCGCCACTCACACAGATTTGGTGGAGGCACGACGTGCGTTCCCGATCCGAATTGCGAGGGTTGGAAATAGTTCCGAGACGATATTTCACTACACGACTACAGTGTTCTGCCTGTTTTTCGCGGGTCTGAGTCCTTCTACGCGAACAATTCGGTTGAAAGAGTCACCCCGGCCGTAGAAGCGGACATTTATATTTATGGTTGATATTGTAGGGGACATGGAGTCGGCTATCGACGTGTCCAAAAACTCCTGGGCCAGCAAACCGTTCCAGGAGATCAAAGAGATAGGTGAACGAGACGGTTCGATTCTGGTTGTTCCTATCGGGAGTATCGAACAGCACGGAAACCACCTGCCGGTGGCGACGGATACTATCCTCGTGGAGGCGGTCGCCCACTTCGGGGCGGAGCGCGTCGCCGACGAGGTCCCACTCCTCGTCACGCCCACTGTCTGGTCGGGTTTCTCTCCGCATCACTTGCCGTTTGGCGGGACCATCTCGCTCGATTTCGACACGCTCCGGGAGATGATCGAGCAGACTGTCGACAGAGCCCTCGAAAACGGGTTCGACGCCGTTCTACTGCTCAACGGTCATGGCGGCAATATGCCGCTCGTCGACGGTGTCGTAAACACGATCGGGTCCCAGCACTCCGACACCGAGATTCTCGGTCTCACGTACTTCGAACTCGCCACGGAGTTTATCCACGACATCCGAGAGAGTGACAACGGGGGGATGGCTCACGGCGGGGAGTTCGAAACGTCGCTGCTGTTGCATCTCCGACCGGAACTCGTCGGGGAGGAACGGACAGCGACGTACTGGGACGAACCCTACGACCGAGGGAGCAAAGACCTCCTCAACGGCGGTCCGCTCGCGGTCTACCGTACGTTCGAGGAGTACTCCGCGTCCGGTGCGATCGGAGACCCGGAACTGGCCAGCGCGGAGAAAGGTGAGGAGATATTCAATCTGTTAGGCGTCGAACTGGAAGACCTCCTCCGCGAGATTCACGGTCAGAACCGATAATCGAACGCGGTGGGGAGAGCGGAGGGCTGTGAGAGTCTGAATCCCCGGAACCAGGCGTGCTGTCCTCGCGCGACCATTTAAATCTGAACAGGCGTGGCCGCGCGTTCGAGCGGTTCTGACTGTATCCGGACGAGTGCCGACAGTGAGCAAGCGTCTCGAGTTCTATTCGGAAAATCCGTCCGAAGCGCTCCCCGAGCGACCGTCTTATCGCTCCGTCTCGTTGTACCAGGCGTCGATGCGTGCGTTCTCGGTGTCCGTTTTGCCGACGAGGTCGAGCGTTCCCGTCCCGGTCAGGTCCGCAATCTTCACTTCGTGCGTGCCGACGCCCTCGAAGACGAGGTGTTCCTCGAACGTCCCGTCGCCGCGCCCCCGGTAGACGAAATGTCGCGGGTTTTCGATCTCGCCGTAGTCGGATTCGGCGACGTAGATGTCGAGGTGCCCATCGCCGTCGAAGTCGGCGACCTGGAGGCTGTGCGGATGGTGGAGGTCGTCCCGGAGGACCTCCGGCGTCCACTCCGGCGCGGAACAGACGGCGAGTCGACCGTCGTGGTAGATCCCGTGACGGGCCCCGAGTGTCGGCAGTTCGCACTCGCTGAGGACCAGTTCGGGCGTGCCGTCCTCGTCGACGTCCGCAGCCTGAACCCGAACCCGTTCGTCCTCCCAGTCTGGGGCGACCCGTTCGGCCGTCCACTCCTCGCCGGCCTCGTCCTGACGATGGAATATCCGCCGCCCCACGACCAGTTCGGTCCGACCGTCGCCGTCGATGTCGAGCACCTGGATCCCCTCGGTGTCGCCAACGCCCGCAGCGACAATCGTCCGGTTCTCCCGCGGCCAGGTTCCGTCTCGCGGGTCCTCGGGGAGGTCGTAGTAGAAGACGACCTCGGAGAACTGCGAGAGCAGTATCACCTCGGGCTCGCCGTCGTCGTCTACGTCGGCGAACGCCTGGTCGTGGTACTTGTGGTAATCGTCACAGATCACGTGCCTGGTCCATTCGTCTCGCGGGTCCTCGGGCTGTTCGAACCAGAAGACCTCGTGGCACCCCCAGTGGCCGCCCGCGAGCATGTCCAGCCGGCCGTTCCCCGTCAGATCCGCGAACGCTCCGCCCGACTCCAGCGGTTCGGCGTCGACGATCTCGTGACACTCCCACCCGGGGTTCTCGTACCAGTATACGCTCGGCGATGGGTTCCTGGCACCGACGAGCACGTCGTCGCGACCGTTCCCTGTGAGGTCGGCCGTCAGACATATCATGTGCTCGTCGTTCGGCGGTTCGGCGTCTATCCGCTCGTGTCGGAACTGCATGGTTCCGTCTCCGTTTCCTGTGTTAAGAACCCTCCGGTCGCGTCCCCGTGTCCGTACGCCGCTTCGGGCTACCGCTGCTCTCGTGGACCGCACGCGCGACAGGACCGTGTGATCCAGGTATAGGCCCACCTGTGGTCCGGTGGGCCGCACGCGCAAGTCGAGATTATACTGATCTTACCGTCGGGTACGCCTTGGCAGGTTTCTGCTCCGAAGAGTTGTCCGGTCTCGTGGGCCTGCTCCGAACGTCCGGTGTGTTGAGTTGTCCGGTCTCGTGGGCCCGTCCGGTGTGTTCGGTCGATGACGACACCGGATCTCCGGGCCGTGGGTCGAGGTGGCTTCGAACAGTTCCCGTTCGACATCGCCGCCGCCCGAATACGTCTCAATACCGTCTCAGTATACTAAATACTGCCAAGTATACAAAATTAAACCAAATATTTATTAACTAGGGGTGGTGAGTCATTAGCCATGGTGCCTGAGCCATCAGACGACGGAGAGAGTGAGAACGAGGCACGTTTCTCACGCCGCAAGGCGATCCAGATGGGACTTCTCACAGTTGGAACAGCCGGTCTCGCGGGGTGTAACAGCGGTGGTTCCGGAGACGGAACGACGGAACCCCCGGCGGACACACCGACGGACGCGCCGACGGACGCGCCGACCGAACCGCCCACGGGCACGCCAACGGGCGTGCCGTCGACGGCCACGGACACGCCCGCCGACGGGACTCCCACGGACACGCCCGACGACGAAACGCCCACGGACACGCCGGAGCCGACGAACTTCGAGACGCTCACCGTCCCGAAAGGGTCGGTCACGCCGGGCGAGTACTCGGATCTCGGTGACTCGCTGTTGAGTCTGTCCGAGTTCGCCATCTACGAGGAAAACGGCGAGCTGGGCGAAGGCGACGTGTGGGCGTACTGGGACGAAGACAACTTCTACTTCGCGGCCGACGTCACCGACGAGAACTACATCATCAACAATGGTTCGGCCGGGGGTCTCTGGGACAACGACTGCTTCCAGATCGCGCTGGCGCCGGGCATGCCCGGTTCGACGAGCAACTTCAGCGAACTCACTGTCGCGGACGCCAGTACGGGCGAAGTCACGGGCCCGCACCTCCACCACCGGACTGTCCCCGCCGGCGAGGACTCGATGGTCCTCGAGAACGCTGAGGTCGACGTAACGCGCATGGACGGAGAGAGACGCACTCAATACAGTTTCGCGGTCGCCTGGGACGACCTCGCGATGGATATGAGTCCGGAGGCCGGCGGTGACTTCAGTCTCTCCATCGGCCGTCACGACCCGGACGACGCCGGTGAAAACTGGGTGAACTACGGCGGCGGTATCTTCGGCGGCAAGGAGCCGTTCGGACTCGGAACCGCGGTGTACGGCGAGGGGTCGACGTCCGAGCCCGAAGCCCTCACGATCAACAAGGGCTCGATCGACGTCGACGACATCTCGCACCTCGGTTCGCCCACGGCGGACGTCAGCAACTTCACCGTCTACGCGGGCAACCAGCAGGAAGGGAAGATGTGGACTCGCTGGGACGAGGACAACTTCTACTTCGCGGCGAAAGTCACGAACAAGGTCCACCACAAGGACGCCGAGGGCAGCGGCAACTGGGACAACGACGCTATCCAGATCGGTATCGCGCCGGGCAAGCCCGGTGCGGCGGGCGGGTTCGACGAAATCAACTTCAGCGACACGCCGAACGGGCCGACGCTGTGGCACTACGACCAGGGCGACGGCGAGGGTAAAGGCGAGATCACCGGCATCGACCAGCGCGTCGACCACGACTCGGAGGCCCAGGAGACCACCTACGCCTACGCGGTGCCGTGGGACAAGCTGAACTACGACTACAGTCCCTCTCAGGACGGGGACCTCTCGTTGACGCTCGTCTGGCACAACCGCGAGGGCGAAGACAACGGCGGCGAGTCCTGGACGAACCTCGGCGGCGGGATGCTCGGCGGCAAGGAAGCCTTCGGGCTCGGCCTCGCCAAGTACGGCGGTCCCGCGCCCGGCGACGAGGAACCCTTCACGGGCCTCGTGATCGACAACGGTTCGATCGACGTCAACGACTTCTCGAGCCTCGGCGAACCCTCGGCGCAGGTCAGCGACTTCAGCGTCTACGAGGGCGAACAGCAGGAAGGCGACATGTGGGTGCGCTGGGACGCGGACAACTTCTACCTCGCGGCGGACCTCAAGAACGACGTCTTCGTCAAGGAGTACGACGACGGCGGCAACTGGGACAATGACTCCATCCAGATCGGTATCGCGCCGGGTGCGCCCGGTGAAGCCGGCGGCTTCTCCGAGATCAACTTCAGCGGTTCGCCGACCGGGCCGACGCTGTGGCACTTCGACCAGGGCGACGGCGAGGCGAACGAGCAGATCTCGGGTATCGACCAGCGGGTCGAACACTTCCCCGACGAGGGCCGAACCGAGTTCGCCTACGCGGTGCCGTGGTCCGAACTCGCCTACGAGTTCAGCCCCGAGGCCGGCAAGCAACTGTCTGCCACTCTGGTGTGGCACAACCGCGAAGGCGAAGACGGCGGGGAACACTGGACGAACCTCGGCGGCGGGATGCTCGGCGGCAAGGAGCCGTTCGGGCTCGGCATCGCCATGTTCGGAGAGTAACCCGCGCCTCGACGCGAACCCACCCCGAGACCCGCGGTTCTCACGTTCTTTCCCGTTTCGTCGACGTCACTAGCAGCGCGACGCCTCGGTCTGTCTCCACCGAGGACCGCGTTCTCGTGACGGTTCTCTGCCCGATACAGCCGAACCGTTTATATGAGTTTTACACAAACGATCCCATTAGACACGCCATGACTGATAGCGCCGAGAAGCGGACGGAGAGTGTGGAGTCTACCCTGACGGACAGCGATGCCGGTCGGTCGGGGGTAACGACGGACAGGCGATCGGTACTACAGTCGCTGGGGCTGCTCGGCGTCGCCGCCCTGGCCGGAAGCGGCGTCGCGACGGCACAGGAGGCGACCGTTCCGACGGCCGGAAAAGCCGTCGCCAGGTCGGGCCAGGAGGTTCCCGCGGGCGACCAGTGGACGGACCTCCAGTACGACGCGACGGTGTTCGAGACGGGGAGTTTCGACGTGGAGAACGGGTACTTCGTCGCGCCCGAGGACGGACTGTACGCGATGTCGGTATCGAACGAAGTGGACGCGATGCAGGACGGTGTGCAGTGTCACAACGCGGTCGCAGTAAACGGCGAACGGGTCGCGACCGAGTCGGTCGTCGGAACCGCCGAGATCGACCTCTCGACGACCGTCACGACCGTGGTCTCTCTCTCGAAGGGCGCACGAGTGAAATCGCAGATGCGCCACACCGCCGACGGCCCGATCGCGCTCGACCAGGGCGCCCAGAAGGTCAATCTCGCCGTCGCCCGCCTCGCTCCCGAAACTGGGGGAATGATCCGCCGCACGTCCGCGCAGGACGTCCCCGGTGACGAGTCCTGGACGGCGGTGGAGTTCGACGGCACGACGTTCGACACGGGCGGAGTCACCGACGCGGCGAACGGAGCGCTCGTCGCGCCGTCGGACGGTCTCTACGTCCTCGGCACGGGCGTCCGCTTCGACGGCGTCGGCGACGGGTCGCGATACACCGGCGGGATAACAGTCAACGGGGACGGGGCAGACAGCGTCGTCGCGCAGGAGACCACACTGGGAACCGCTGACGGTACGGCCGTCTCGGCACAGGCCACCACGGTCGCACAGCTCTCTGAGGGTGACGAGGTCGGCTGCGTGGCCCGACAAAACGCCGGGGAAACCGCGACGGTCGGTACCTCGACGGCGGGGACGTTCCTCTTCGCGGCTCGCGTCGGTGACGCGGGCGGCCAGCCCGCGATGCGAGCGTATCTGAGCGATGACCCGGACGCGAACGTGCCCAACGCGTGGTATCCGCCGAAGTGGGACGGGGAATCGTTTTCCACGGGTGGTATCGAGCTCGTGGGGGCCGGTTCCGACGGTGAGACGCCCGAAGGAGTGCCGGGGCACCTCACGATCTCCGAGGCCGGCTACTACCTGATCGGGATGAACGTCGAGGTCGGCGACGTCCCGGACCAGGCCCGGATCGTCACGCAACTGCGCAACGGGACCGGATATCAGGACGGTATCGCCCGCAACGGCGTGGTTGGCGCAGACGGTAACACCCTCTCGACCCACGTCGCCACCGTCGAGCAGATCCAGGAGGGCGCGACGGTCGGCGGGACCGTCTGGACGGACAAGCCGGGCGATTTCACGCTGAACGGCGGGGAAGCCACGAGTTACGTGTACGCGGTCAAACTCGGCGACGTCCCCCAGGGCCCGACGACGACGCTCACGCCGATGCCGACGCCCGCGGACCCGACCCCGACGCCGACCGAGACGGCCACCGAAAACTCAGACGAGACGCCGACTGAGACCGCGACAGGGACGGGGACGTCGAGCTCCTCGGGGCCGGGATTCGGAGTCGTGGCCGCTCTCTCCGGTCTGGGTGCTCTCGGTGCCGCTCGTGTGGGCTGGAAACGATTCACCGACGAAGCGGAGTAGTAAGTGCCGTCGGAGAAGGGTGATCGACGGCGAGTGAACGTCCCGCGGTCCCAGCGACGATCAGATCTGACTGCCCGACGCACCTCTACTTATTTAGGTCCGTACCCCCACTTGGACATGTATGTGTGCGAACGATACGCAAGCCGATGGTACCGACAGCGCGAGCGATAGGCACGCCTCGAGTGAGTCCTACGAGCGGCGGTCGCTCCTGAAAAGTGCGCTCGGGTTCGGCGCCGCGTCGGCGCTTGCGGGGTGTGGATCGGACGGTGGCGGCGGAGGGACCGACGGAACGACAGACCCTGGAACCGATCCGCAGTCTGTGGAACCGCCGACAGAGGGACGCGCGGACGTTCAAGACCCGACGGCAACCCGGACCGACGTGCGGTCGCATCAGGGGCCGTCCGACGGCGTGACGGTGGTCCCGCCGGACGGGGACATCCAGGCGGCCCTGGAGGAGGCTGCGAACGGAGCGACCTACGCCCGGTCGCCGTGGGGGACAGTTCGACTCCAGTCGGGCGAGACCTACCGCGTCTCGGAGACCATCGAGATGCCGCTGTACAGCGTGCTCGACTTCAACGGCGCACGGATGATCCCCTCCGAGAACGTCGATGTCGTCAATATGAGCGCCGGGTCCCGCCTCGTGCGTCCGTTCATCGACGCCGGTGACACCGCCGGCTGGAACTCGAGTCTGATCAAGGTAACGACGCGGGTGAAGAAAGTGGAGTCGATCGACCCCGTATACATCGACCAGATGTATCTCCGCGCGCCGGAGCAGCAGGGGACCGGCGTCGACATCGTCGACGAGAACGAAGAGGGACTGTGGTCGGTTCGCATGTCCGGGATAATTCAGCAGGGCGAGGTCGGTGTCCATCTCCACCCCGAAGGCGAAGATTCCTGGGTGAACAGTGTCTTTTTCGACGGCATCATGCGCGCTCAGCAGACCGGAGTTCTGATGAGCGGGTCGTCCCGGTGGCAACCGGCTGCTCACCGGTTCGACGTCACGTTCCAGCCGAGTTCGGACACGACAGAGTGGTTCTGGGACCTGCAGAAGGGGACTTCGAACACGGTCAAGGCGAACGTCTGGGACAGCCACATGATCGAAGACGAGACGATCTGGCGGGTCGGCGAGGAGGTCGAGACGAACAACGTCCTCGTCGACCACATGGGGGGGTACGACTGGGAGGAGAACGTCGTCCAGCACAAGTACCCCCGCGAAGTACCAAACGGGGCGGGCGGCGTCGCGCTGTTCAACTGGTCGGCGGCACAGTACCAGAAGGAACTCGCGAACACGGTCGACGATCTCCAGGAAGAGATGGCGGACCTCAGAGAACAGGTGAACGGCAACTGACCGGCTTACCCGCGTTGGGACGGCCGGTCGTTCGAACCCTCCGCATCGCGGGGCCGGTGAGACGTCGTGTTCGTCTCCATCGCTCCCACTTGCCAGTTGCCGAAACACCCGAACCACAGGAACCTTTATATATGCGCAAGGCGCGTCAATGGGCATGTGCGCGAACGATTCGCAAGCTGATGGTGACGACACTGCGAGGGGCGAGCAGTCCCCGAACGGGTCCTACGAGCGGCGGTCGCTCCTGAAGAGCGCGCTCGGGTTCGGCGCCGCGTCGGCGCTGGCGGGGTGTGGGTCCGACGGTGGCGGTGGAGGGACGGACGCCCCGACCGACGGAACGACGGACCCTGGGACCGATCCGCAATCGGTGGCTTCGCCGACAGAGAGCCCAGCGAACGATCAGAGCCCGACAGCCACCCGGACCGACGCGCCGTCCCGGGGACCGACCGACGGGGTCACGGTGGTCCCGCCGGACGGGGACATCCAGGCGGCCCTGGAGGAGGCCGCGAACGGAGCGACCTACGCCAGGTCGCCGTGGGGGACAGTTCGACTCCAGTCGGGAGAGACCTATCGCGTCTCGGAGACGATCGAGATGCCGCTGTACAGCGTGCTCGACTTCAACGGCGCACGGATGGTTCCGACCGAAAACGTCGACGTCATCGACGCGAGCGCCGGCTCGCGCCTCGTGCGTCCCTTTATTGACGCAGAGAACACGTCCGACTGGAACTCGACGCTGATCAAGGTGACGACGCGGATCAAGAAAGTGGAGTCAATCGACCCCGTTTTCATCGACCAGATGTGGCTCCGGGCGCCTGAGCAGCAGGGCACCGGTGTGAAGATTATCGACGCGAACAACGAGGGGCTCTGGTCCGTTCACATGTCCGGCATGATACAGAAACCCGAGGTCGGGGTTCACCTCCGTGCCGAGGGCGAGAGCTCCTGGGTCAACAGCTGCTACTTCACCGGGATCATACGCGGGAACAAGACGGCTATCCTCATGGACGCCGACCCTGCAGACCGGCCGGTCAACGCTCACAAGTTCGACGTCACGTTCCAGCCGAGCGGGTCCGCCGGCAAGACCGACTGGGTCTGGGACATGCAACGGGGCGATCGGAACAAGATCAGAGCGACCATCTGGGACAAACAGCACATTCGAGACCAGACTGTCTGGCGGATCGGTGAGAACGCGGAGATGGACAACGTCCTCATCGACGACATGGGGGGATACAACTGGGACGACCACGTCGTCGACAACAAGTTCGGCGGTCGGGCGCCCAACGGAGCGAGCGGAAACGCGCTGTTCAACTGGTCGGTGGCCCACGCCCAGAGAAACCTCCGCAACACTATCGACGACCTCCAGGAGGAGGTAGCAGACCTCAGAGAACAGGTCAACGGCGACTGATTGTCGGTGTGGACTGATAGTGTTATTGTAGCGATGTACCGGTGCGCGCCGACGACGTCGTCGGCGCGATCCGGAAATAATCTACAATAATCACTATGAGTCGTGACGCCGCTCTGATCGAATTCTCCCCACCGCGGGGTTGCTCGAACGCTTCGTTCGGTTCTGTTGTTCCCGGTTGTCAGCGACTGCGACGTCCGGCATACACCCACCTATATATGTCCGGACCACCAGTTGTGTATGCATGTGTGCAAACGATTCGCAAGCCAGTGGTGACGACTCTCCGAGCGACGGGCGGTCCTCGAACGGGACATACGAGCGGCGGTCGCTCCTGAAGAGCGCGCTCGGGTTCGGCGCCGCGTCGGCGCTGGCGGGGTGTGGGTCCGACGGTGGCGGTGGAGGGACGGACGCCCCGACCGACGGAACGACGGACCCTGGGACCGATCCGCAATCGGTGGCTTCGCCGACAGAGAGCCCAGCGAACGATCAGAGCCCGACAGCCACCCGGACCGACGTGGAGTCTCATCAGGGGCCGTCCGACGGCGCCATCATCGTCCCGCCGGACGGCGACATCAACGCGGCCCTGCAGGAGGTCGCCGGCAGCGGCGGGTGGTCCCAACACAAGTACGGCGTCGTCAGGTTGCAGGCCCACGAAACCTACAAGATCTCCGAGACCATCGAGATGCCGCTGGGCACGGTGCTCGACTGCAACGGGGCGCGTATGGAGCCGACGGACAACATCGACGTCATCGACGCGAGTTCCTCGTCGTACGTCAAGCGGCCGTTTATCGACGCCCGGAACACCAGCGGCTGGAACTCGAACCTGATCAAGGTGTCCACTCGCGTCAACAAGGTCAGCTCGACGATGCCGGCGATAATCGAGGAGATGATGATTCTGGCCCCGCCGAAACAGGGCACCGGCGTCAAGATCATCGACTCGAACGGCGAGGGCCTGTGGGCCGCCCAGATGACGGGCGTCATCCAGAAGGCCGAGACCGGCATCCACCTCCGCGCCGAGGGCGAGGAGTCGTGGGTGAACAGTTGCTTCTTCGACGGGCTCATGCGCGGTCACAGGACGGCGATCCTGATGGACGCCGACCCGATCAGGCGACCCGTGAACGCCCACAAGATGAACGTCACCTTCCAGCCTAGCGACACCGAGTGGTTCTGGGACCTGCAGCGCGGCGGCGTCAACAAGATCCGGGGGACCATCTGGGACTCCCAGCACATCTCGGACGGGACGTTCTGGCGGATCGGCGAGAACTCCCAACTGAACAACGTCCTCATCGACGACATGGGGAGCTACAACTGGGAAGACAACGTCGTCGACGACAAGTTCGACGGGCGGGCGCCTAACGGGGCGAGCGGGAACACGCTGTTCAACTGGTCGACGGCCCACGCCCAGATGAGTCTCAAGAATACTGTCGACGACCTCGTGAGTCGCGTCGAGGAACTCGAAAACAACTGACCCGCGGCCACTAACTGCCGGTTCGAACCCATCGATTTCTCTCCGCCGACGTATCCGGCCTTCCGGCCTGAGGCCGGTCCGTACTGCCGGTCTCGTCGGCCGGAGGGTCGGTTTCATACGGTCGGTTGTAAGTCATTTCCGGGATTCGCCGGACCGCCCGCCGAATCACCGGTACATCGTTACAGCCGACCGTATCAGGGCACACACAGTCCGGGTCTGGGCCACAAGTTCTATTTAGGTCCACACCGTCGTGTCGTGTATGTCTGCCAGTACTCAGTCGAGACTCCCGGAACCCGTGCTTGGAACCGCAGTCGCCCGGATCAAAGAATCCCTGCTGCTCTCCGTCGTGGCCGGCGGACTGGGTTTGTTCCTCTTCTCGGCGCTCGTGCTGGTCCCCTTCGGGAAGGACGTCCTCGGGGCGATCATCGCTGTCATCGGGTTCAACGTCGCGCTCATCGGCGTCATCGGATACGTGCTCTACCACGTTCTGGACCGCATGGTGTAGGCTCCAGATGAGTCTGAGACCGCCGCTTCGACCGACCGCGGGCGCGGTGAGGAGGCAGTAATGGCGTCGTTTCTCAGCGGCATGGTGGAGGAACTCTGCCGCGACACCGCGCGAGACAAGTTTCGACTGGTGTTCACAGTCGGTATGTTCGTCGTCGTGTTGATGTTACTGTGGCTCCCCTTCGTCGACCGGGGATCGGCGACGTTCGTGGTCGTCGTCCTGAACCTGCTCTCGGGCGGGGCCATGGTGACGCTGTCGGCCGTGTTCATCTGGGGCTGTCCGCGCTGGACCGAGTGAATTGCGTCCGGCTGGACCCACTTTCGCAGCCGGATTTGGCACTATCGCCGAGACTGATCTCTCTCGTCGACGGGCAAGGAGGGGGTCTGTCGTTTCACGCATGTACATGCGCGCGCTGGTACAAGAACCAGTAATTCGGGAATGAGCGGACAGAATACTGGAGTGAGAGGACGAATACTGGAGTGAAAGGACGGTCGAAAGAATTCAGACAGCACACGCGCGATGCGAGCGATGATTCGACCGATATCTCGGGCCTATCGACACCTGTTCACTCTTCTTTGCCGTGGATGTAGCCGGTGTTGATCCCGTAGGAGAACTCGTAGGGGTTCGTGGCGTCGCCCTCGCCGTCGCCGTTCCAGTCGACCCACTCGTAGTTCCCGTAGTCGGCGAGGAAGTTGTAGTAGCCGCCCACGGCGACCATGTCCGGCATGTAGTAGTTCCACCACCAGCCGAGCGTCTTCATCGGTTCGACGTAATCCTCGTCGCTGGCCTCGGGGTCGCTGATCTGTTCCTGGAGGTCTGCGATGTTGATGGTGCGAGTATCGCCCGAGAGGTCGGTGGCGCCGACCTCCGTGGGGAGTTCGTACTCGAGGTCACGGTTACCGGCGGGCTGGCGTTCGCCGTCCACGACTTTCGTCATCTTCAGGCCCCAGTGGTCGTCGTTCTTGTACGAGGACGTCGGGTGGTTCGGGCCGCGGGAGTGGAATCCGACGATGATGTCCCAGTCTTTCTCGTAACTCGCGTACGTCGACCAGAACATGTTCGGCTCCACCAGCGACGAGTTGATGCCGAACTGCTTGAACCAGCTCACGAGCGTCTGTGCCGTCGGGTGGAACCACCACGGCGTGGAGACGTTGATCTCGAGCGTGTCACCGTCGGGACCGACCCACTCGCCGCCCTGCTTCGAGTAGCCCTCCCGCTCCAGTTCCGCCGCGGCTCTGTCGAGTTTCCCCTCCGTGCCGTACTTGATGTAGTTGCCGACGCGCTCCTCGTAGTTGGGGATCCACTGCTTGCCGATGGCCGGCGTCGTGCCGTCCTGGATCGGGTCCGGGTACATCCCGGGGTCGTCCTGAACTGCGACCCCGTATCGCTTGATGAAGGCGAGCGCGCGCCGGACGCCGGTGCGCTTGAGGTGTTTGTTGGTGTGATTCAGGCGGAAGATGTACTGTTTGGTGGTCTTCTTCTGGGGGACACGGTAGCCCTCGTGGGATCTCGCGGCGTTGGCCATCGGTTTGTCCACGCCGTTGATCCAGTCGGTCTTGTCGTTCTCGATCTGCAGGACCCACCCCGATCGGCCGGACATGATGGGTATCCTGAGCTGCTCGATGTTCTGGTACTGTGCGTGCTCTTCGGGGTAATCCTCGTAGCGTTCGTAGAGGACGCGCGTCTCGCCGATGTCGGACATCTTCCAGAGGCTGTTCCCGACCCACTCCTCGGGGGAAATCGAGACTTTCGTGAACTCCTGGTGAGAGAGGTACGCCTCGCGTTTCGTCCCCGTCTCCTGCAGTTGTTCGAGGCGCGGCTTGTAGAACGAGCGCTGGTAGTCCACCGAGGGCCGATTCGACGCGAGGAACGCTATCGGGTGCTGTTTGCTGTGGAGCGTGATCTCCATCGTGCGGTCGTCGACGAGTTCGACCGATTCGAAGTCGCGTTCGTTGCCGAACTTCTCGCGTCTGAGTTCGTCGTACTTGACGCGGTTGTAGCGGTCTTCGATGGTGACGTCCGTCCCGTCGTGCCAGGTGAACCCCTCCGCGATCTTGTGTCGCCAGACTTCGCCGTCGATCAGCTCGTTCTCCTCCATGAGCAGCGGCTGATAGTCGAGTTCCGGGTGTCCCGCGTTCGCCCCGTACGGCGTGAGCGTGACGTAGATCGGGTTGTCCTGCGTGGAGACCGTGCTCTGATACGGGCTGTGGTCCCAGTCGTCGGTCGGTTTCTCGACGGCTTGTACGTCGAATATCGGTTCCACAGGTTCGCCGAGGTCGGACCGGCGCCCCACAGTCGCTGTCGGTTGCTGGGTCCCCTGCGGGTCCGTTCCGGTCCCGCCGGTCGTCCCGGTTGGGTCCGGCGTGCCGGTCGACCCAGACGGCGAGTCGGTCCCGTTCCCGCCGCCGCCGCCCGAACACCCTGCCAGCGCCGCGCTCCCGGCCCCGAGGGCCGCGAGTAATTTCCGCCGCGAGACGAACGTGTCGTTCCCTCTCGTCCGTCCGGACGTGTAGCTGTCTCTGCGGGTCTCGCTGTCGTCACCTGGCACCATGAGTTGTCGCGGATAGTAGTTCATAATATATAAGGGTTCCGCACCATGGGGGTGCCGGAGTTCCGTCTGCCGCCCCACCGGGCACAACTATTATTCCGAATGGGCAAGAGATGCCGAGTACAGATGGTAGATTCTGACGACGGAGACTCGAGTACGGACCGACCGCGACCGCTGGGCCGTACGGATGCCACGGTTGCGGCCGACCGCGGGACCGACGTCGAACCGGGGACGTGGTACTGGGACCGTCGGGCAGAGCGGCCGCTCTACGCTCGCCGCGCGGACGACGAGGCCATCGAGTTTGTTTCGGTCTGGCTCCCGGAGGAAGCTGCGGACGCTCTCGCGACGGGGGCCGTCGTGCAACTCGACGAGATGGACTTCGACCGGGACGGCGGACCGTTCGCGCTGAAAGACTCCTACCGAACGACGCTGGAAACGGAGGACCCGGAGGGAGCAGAGTCGTGACTGACAGGCCCAACGTCTTCGTGTTTTTTACCGACCAGCAGCGATGGGACACCGTGGGTGCCTACGGGAGTCCGATGGATCTCACTCCGAACCTCGACAGATCGGCCGATCGGGGGACGCTGTTCGAGCGGGCGTTCACTCCGCAGCCGGTCTGCGGGCCCGCCCGGTCGTGTCTCCAGACGGGGCAGTACGGAACGGAGACCGGTGTCCGAACGAACGGGGTCCCGCTGCCGGACGACGCCCCCTTCCTCGCCGACCAGTTCAACGACGCGGGATACCGGACCGGATACGTCGGGAAGTGGCACCTCGCGAGCGAAGAACCGGTCCCCGAGTCCGCACGCGGCGGCTACGAGGACTACTGGCGCGTCGCCGACGTGCTGGAACACTCTTCGCACCCGTACGAGGGTGTCGTGTGGGACGAAGCGGAACAACCAGTCGAGTTCGAGGGGTATCGCGTCGACGAACTCACGGAGATGGCGCTGGATTTCGTCCGCGAGAGCGCCGACGACGACGACCCGTTTTTCTGCATGCTCTCTCATCTGGAGCCCCATCACCAGAACGACATGGAGTCGTACGTCGCGCCCGAGGGGTACGCCTGGGAGTACCGGAACCCCTGGGTCCCCGAGGACCTCGCCGGTCACGCCGGCAACTGGTACGAACACCTCCCGGATTACTACGGTATCTGCCGTCGTCTCGACGAGTGCTACGGGCGCGTCCTCGACGAACTCACTGAACTCGGTGTCCGCGAGAACACGATCGTGGTGTTCGTCTCCGACCACGGCTGTCACTTCTGGACCAGAAACCGCGAGTACAAGCGGAGTCCGCACGAGGCATCGATCCGCGTGCCGCTGGTCGTGGATGGCCCCGGCTTCGAGAACGCCGACGTGTCCGACCTGGTCAACCTCATCGACCTGCCGCCGACGCTGCTGGACGCCGCAGGGATCGAGGTCCCGGACCCGATGCAGGGCGACTCTACCGTTCCACTGGTCGACGGAGACGCCGACTGGAAAGACGACGTCTTCGTCCAGTTACAGGAGCGCGAGCGCGGGCGGGTTCTCCGCACCGACCGCTGGAAATACGTCGTGACCGATCCGAAGGGCGACTCGGTGAGCGACGGCGAGTACACCGAGCGGTACCTCTACGACCTCTACGACGACCCGCACGAACAGCGAAACCTCATCGGTCGTGACGACCATCGCGGCGTCGCAGACGCTCTCAAAAGCCGACTCGTCGACCGGATCGAAACTGTAGAGGGCGAGCGACCGTCGATCTCGAACGCCGACCACCACGCCTGACCGACCAGCGACCACCACGCCTGACCGACCAGCGACCACCACGCCTGACCGACCAGCGACCACCACGCCTGACCGACCGGCGACCACAGTGTTCGCTCCGCGCCGGTCAGACGAGCCACGCGGGATCGCACCGCTGAGGCCGGCCACCCCGTACCGAACGTCGCGGGGAGCGACTCGGGTTGCGAGATTTCGTTCCGCAGCCACCCCGACCAGATGGGGCTATCGCTGCCGGCACTTCGGGACAGTCGCTGCCTGAGCAGTCGCTGCCGGCACTCTCGGGACAGTCGCTGCTGGGGTCCGTTCGAGGCACCGCCAGTCCGATCGTTCGGGCCATGTTGACAGGGCGGGGTCCAAAACACTAATAATAGAGGAACTGCGATAGCTGCCTATGCGATATTTCACTAGACGAATTGGGCAGGCTGTGTTCACATTCTTCGCAGCCCTGACCCTGTCGTTTCTCCTGTATCGCATGATGCCGGGCGGACCGATACAGGCGATGGTCGCGGAGAGATACGGGTCCTGTCTCCAGAACGCGGGGCCCGCGGCGTGTAACATCGAGGACATCCGCGAGCAAGTCCGGTTGATGGTCAATATCGACCCGAACAAACCGATCCCGCAGGCGTACGTCGACTACCTCGCCCGCGTGACATTCGATCAGGACTTCGGGACGTCGATATCTCAACAGGACCCGGTCTTCGACATCCTGTTCAAGGCGATGCCCTGGTCGGTGTTCATCAGCATCCACGGGCTGGTTCTGGGCTGGATTTTCAACATCTTCTGGGGGTCCGCGATGGCCTACAACGAGGGGTCACGGTTCGACAAGGTCGCGACCGTCATCTCCATGGTGGGGAACTCGATCCCGTACTACGTCGCGGCGATTCTCGCGCTCGCGTTCCTCGCGTTCGAACTCGCGCTCTTCCCCGAGGGCGGTCGATATCCGGACTCGATCCTGATCACCGCACCCGTAATCGGGCCGCTCGTCTCCACTCCGAACGTCTCTCCCGGGTTCAATATCCCGTTCATGTTCGGCATCACGTGGTCGGCAGCGCTCCCGATCTTCACCGGGTTCGTCCTCGGGATCAACGGGCTCGGGATGCGAGGGAACGCGATCCGGGTCATCGAGTCGGACTACAACCGGGTCGCGCGCCTCCGCGGTCTGAGCCAGATGCGCATCGCCACGCGGTACGTCGGCCGAAACGCGGTGCTCCCGATCTACACGGGATTCATGATCGGTATCGCGAGCATCTTCGGCAGCGGGATCGTCATGGAACGGATCTTCTCCTACCAGGCCGTCGGCTGGTACACGTTCAGGGCGCTCGTCCTCCGCGACTATCCGCTGTTGATGGGGTCGTTCATGTTCTACACGGCCATCACTATCGTCGGCATCCTCATCGCCGACTTCACCTATGGGATGATCGACCCGCGGGCGAGTAAAGGAGGTGGCTCCGGTGAGTACTGACCGGTTCCGCGGGCTGTTCGTCGAAGAGGAGAGCGCCGAAACCGAGACGAAGGGCCGTGTCGAAGAACTCGTCGGCGGCGTCGACGACGCCAAGGAGATGTCGGCCAGTGAACGGTACTACCGGAAGGTCGACGCGAGCATCCTCGCGTCGGCCCGCGTCGCGTGGGACGACTGGCGGACCAAGTTCGGCTCGTTCGCGATCCTGTTTTTCCTCTTCATGGTGTTCGTCTGGAACGGGATGTACCGGACCGCCTACCGGTACAGCGCGCCCCCGCTCGTCCGCCCGATGAACGACCAGTACACCCATCAGATCCTCGCGCTCGAACAGGTCCGGGTCGCCGGCGTGACCCTCTTCGAGCCGAACTTCACCGGGTTCGACGTCTGGCGGTACCCGCTCGGAACCAATCAGTTCGGACAGGACATCCTCCAGCGGATCGTCAACGCGTCCCCGGCGATGGCGAAACTCGTGCTCGCCGGTGCCGTGATCTCGGTGGGGATCGCTGTCGTCATCGGGACCGTCGCAGGCTACAAAGGCGGAACCGTCGACGACATCCTGATGGTCCTCACCGACGTCGTGCTGACGATCCCGGGGCTCCCGCTCACGCTGATGCTCGCGGCCGTTTTCCGGCCGAAAGACCCGTTCATCCTCGGGATGATCCTCGCGATCGACAACTGGCCGGGACTGGCCCGGTCGATCCGCTCACAGGTGCTGACGACGCGCAACGAGTCGTACGTGGAAGCGTCGCGGGCGATGGGGGTCCCCCTGGGCGGCATCCTGGGCAAGGACATCATCCCGCCGCTGTTGCCGTACATCTTCATCAACGCCGCCCGTGCCGGCAAGAGCGTGATCAACCAGGCGGTCGCGCTCTACTTCCTCGGGTTCCTCGCCAGTGACGCGGCTAACTGGGGACGGATGATGGACCGGGCCTACCGGTACGGCGCGCTCACGGACCTCAGCCAGTTCTACCTGATCCTGTGGCCCATGCTGGTCCTCGCGCTGTTGTCGTTCAGTCTCGTGTTGCTCGCTCAGGGCCTCGACAAGATCTCGAACCCCCGTCTGCGCGCGCGCCACGCCAAGACCGTCGACGACGACGAAGTGACGGCCGACCAGTAACCGGCCCCTTCCTTCCCGCGAAAACCGGATCGTACCTGCCGCAGCTCGGTTTCCGTCGCGGTTCGCTATCGGACTCGCGCCTCCTTTTCTGTGCGGTCCCACGGGATCATTGTCGAGAGTTCGGCTGGGCCTGCCGGGCGATTCGTCGGACGAACAACTCCCCGTGACACCCGTCTGTGTGGTCGTAGCATACGAAATGCTTATCATGCCGAAAGCAGAAATCCCTGCCATACCTTCATGAGCACCGATATCGAAACCGGGACGTCTACCGATACAAACGACGCGATCATGCGATTGCGGGACGTCAGCGTCTCCTTCGACATGTCCGAATCGGAGGAGTCCAGGGCGCGAGTCATCGACGACGTCGACCTGGATATCCACCGGAACGAGATCATCGGCATCGTCGGTGAGAGCGGCAGCGGCAAATCGATGCTCGCGTCCGCACTCCTCGATGCCGTTCCGAAACCCGGCATGACGACCGGGGAGATCACCTACTACCCCGAGGACGAGCGCGATGAGGTGAGCGTTCTCGAACTGGAGAAAAAGGAGCTGAAATCGGTCCGCTGGGAGGACATCTCGATGGTGTTCCAGGGGGCGATGAGTTCGTTCAATCCGACCATGACGATCCGCGGGCACTTCCTCGAGACGATAGATGCCCACAACATGGACCGGGACGAGCGGATGCGCCACGGCGAGGAACTCCTCAAAGACCTCCATCTCAACCCGACCCGGGTTCTGGACTCGTACCCGAACGAACTGAGCGGGGGCATGCGACAGCGAGCCCTCGTCGCCCTGAGCCTCCTCCTCGACCCCGACGTGCTCGTGATGGACGAACCCACGGCGGCACTCGACCTGCTCATGCAGCGGTCCATCATCAGCATGCTCTCGACGCTGCAGGAGGAGTACGACCTGACGATCGTCTTCATCACGCACGACCTCCCGCTCGTCGCCGGTCTCGTCGACCGGCTCGCCGTCCTCTACGCGTTCAAGATCATCGAAATCGGCGAAAAGCGGGACATGCTCGAGAACGCGACGCACCCGTACACGAGGGCGCTGATCGGAGCGGTGCCGAAGATCGCGACACCGGTCGACGAGATGCGACCGATCGAGGGCTACGGCCCGGACCCCATGAACGTCCCCTCGGGCTGTTCGTACCACCCGCGGTGCCCGCTCGCGGACGAGCAGTGCCTGAACGAAGAGCCCCCGCTCGAAACCGTCGAACCGGACCACGAAACCGCCTGTTACCACTGGGAAGACGCCGAGGAGGCGATCCCGTACGTCCTCGACCGCAGCCAGTCGCGGGACCTCGAGGCCGACCTCCGCCCGGAAGGGGAGATGTCATGAGTCGCGCTGTCTCGGATCTGGTCACCCTCGAGAACATCGAGGTTCACTTCGAGGACTCCGGTCTCCTCGGCCGAGAACCCGAAGTCGTCAAGGCGGTCGACGACGTGTCGCTGACCATCGGCGAAAACGAGGTGCTAGCGCTCGTCGGCGAGTCCGGCTGTGGGAAGACCACGCTCGGAAAGACAGCGGTCGGCCTCCAGCGACCGACCGGCGGGACGATCAGGTACCGCGGGCAGGACATCTGGGAAGCGAAGGAGGGTGTCGGCAACGTCTCGATACCCTACCGAAAGATCCGCCGCTCGCTCCAGATCATCCACCAGGACCCCGGGAGTTCGCTGAATCCCAACCGGACGGTGCTGGCGAACATGACGGTCCCGTTGAACAATTTCAGGTCGGACCTCACCCCGTCTCAGACCGAACAGATCGTCCACAAGTTCCTCGAACGCCTCGGGATCACGCCGGCAGAGAACTACGCGAACAGGTTCCCACACCAGCTCTCCGGCGGCGAACAACAGCGCGTCGTGCTCGCCAGAGCGATGCTCATGGAGCCCGACCTCGTGCTCGCGGACGAAGCGGTCAGTGCGCTCGACGTGTCGTTGCGCGTCGAGATGATGGACCTCATGCTCGAACTGCAGGAGATGTTCAACACGTCCTACCTGTTCATCTCGCACGACTTCGCCAACGCGCGATACCTGGCGAAGAAAGCCGACGGCCGGATCGGCGTGATGTATCTCGGCAAACTGGTCGAGGTCGGGTCCGCCGACGAGATCCTGCAGAACCCCAAACACCCCTACACGAAGACCCTCGTCTGGTCGACCCCGTCGCTCGACCCGGACGTCGCGGAGGCGGAGATCCGGAAGCAACCGCCGGTCCGCACTGCCGACATTCCGGACCCGAAAAACCCTCCGGGCGGCTGTAACTTCCACACCCGGTGTCCGAAGGTCATCCCACCGGACGACATCGACATTCACCAGCGCACCTACAACGAGATCATGACGCTTCGCCACGCGATCGACGACCGGACGCTCGAGGACGACCGCCTCTTCGAGTCGGTCGGTGTCGATCCCGAGAAGGAGGGCGAGCGGCGGGAACACGCGGCGGCGTTCGTCAGCGAAACGCTGTCGGAGTACTTCGAGGGCAACCTGACGGGGGCACACCGCGGCCGCGTCGAGGACGCCCTGGAGGCCGTTGCCGTCGGCGAGTGGGAGACCGCCTCCTCGACGCTCTCCGAGCCGTACGCGAGCGTCTGTGAGCGAACGCTGCCGGACATCGATTCGTCAGCGGACCACCCGGTCGCCTGTCATCTCTACGAGGACGCCGAGACAGTCGCACCGGAGCCCACGCCGACCGACTGAGGGCGGCGTTTCTCTTCTTCCTGTCGCGTCGCGTGTACCTGTGAATTCACTCTTCCTCGGGCGTCGCGGCGATCACGACGTAGTCCCGTCCGTCCTTCCATCGCGGTCGGCGAACGGCGTCGATACTGAACCCTGCATCAACGACGAGTTCGCGCCAGTACTGCTCCGGGTCGGTCGATCCGGGAACGATCGGGAGTTCGAGGATGCCGAGGGTGCCACCGGGTTCGAGGACCCGTCGCGCTTCCGCGAGCATCCGTCGCGCCGTCTCCTCCGGCAGGTCGTGGAGTAACCGACTGACGACGACGAGGTCGTGTGACTCGTCGCGGACCGGCATTCGCGCAGCGTCGCCGACCAGGACCACCCCGTCGACACCGGCTTCCTCGAGGTTCGCCCTCGCTCGCCCGGGAGTGTTTCCCAGGACGATCCGGTCGTCGAACACGTCGAGCGCGGTGACCTGGCTCTCGGCGGGGAGATACGAAGCCATGCCGACGATCGACCGGCCGGTACCACTGCCGACGTCCAGCACCTGACGCGGTTCGTCGAGTGCCAGCGCCGTCACGAGCACGTCGTACTTCCGCTGACCGACGACCCACGGGACCGGAGTGAACAGCTTTCGAGCCGTGGTCAACAGCACCGTTACCGCTCCGATCGCGACCATACCGAACCCGAGCCGCGCGAGTCGGCGCTCCGACCGCCGGCCGGCAATCGCCGCGGCGACGAGCGTGAGCACGCCCGCACAGACCGTCCGGAGGTGCCGCCGCCAGTGGTATATCCCGAAGTTGTACATACAGTAGCTACCGCGGCCGACGTGGGAAACAGTTCCGTCTTCCCCGACAGTCCTGCGGTGCCACAGCTCGCAGCGCTGTGAGCCGCCGACTCCGTCGGTCCCCCGTCCAGTGGCTACCGTGTTGGACGCCCTCCGGCTTTCTTTCGGAGCGCCGCATCGCGTCTTCTCCCGAAAGGAGAGAAATGCTTAAGTACGGCCGAGGGGAATTCCCGACAATAATGGTTGTTCAGGCAGTCGGATCGTTCATCGAAGGGAGACTCAAGTATCGAAGTCTCCGAATCCAGATCGCGGCGGTCGCCCTGGCCGGGTTGGCCTACGCGTTCGACATCGGCGCGATCTACGTGATCCTCGAGGGCGAGGCGCGAATCAGATACGAAGGGACCGTGATCGTCCTGACTCTGCTGTACATGTCCGTCCCGTTCATCCTCTGGTTACTGCTGACGACCGCCTTCTATCTCATCACGGTGGCGCTCGGTGGACGGAGCGAGTTCTCCGTCCTGCTCCGCGGCACCGGATGGGGGATGATCCCCTTCGTCGGGGCGTCGGCGGCGCTCGGCTTCGCGCGGTACCTCGGGATCCAGTCGAAAGAGCCCTGTAACTACTCGCAGTTCGTCTGCGGTGAGAACGAGGCCGTTCCGACGCTGTTAGAACAGGTGGATGCCGTGTTCGCGTTCGCGAACACCGCGACGAGCGCGTCGGCGTACAGACTCCTGTTCGGGGTGTTCACCGTCTTCCTGCTCGTGTCCACGGCCATCTGGTGGATCACGGTCGAGAAGAGCACCAATCTCACCAACCTCGGCGTCACCGTCGCAGTCGGGGTCCCGGTCGCGGTGTATTACGTCGCGTTCACCCTGCTGATCTTCTGAACGAGTCGGTCCGTGAGCCTCGCTCTCCGAGACGACAACTCGCCGTCAGCGGCCCGACGAACCCTAGAATTTAATTGGTAGACGGCGGAGATACGGACGATGGAGATAGAAGACGTCGAGACCATCAGATTCACGTATCAGTCGAGATATACGTCGGACGAGAAGGGGCACGGTCATCCCGGTGACCCGTCCGAATCGGTGCAGACGCTGACCCGGATCGTCGTGGACGGCGGGCCGGACGGCTACTGTTTCGGCGGGTCGCAGTCCGCGAACGAGGTCGCGGCGGACCACCTCGTCGGAGAGAACCCGCTCGCTCGCGAGAAGCTCTGGAACCAGCTGTACCGCACCCAGCGGCTCAACAAGGGCACCCTCGATACGCGCTCGCTCGGCGTGGTCGACAACGCGCTCTACGACGTCGCCGGGAAAGCCGCCGACATGCCGGTGTACGAACTGCTCGGCGGTGACGACGAGCCGGTGCCGGTGTACGCCAGCACGATGGTCGGCGACGACGACCCCGACGGGCTCGGGACCGTCGACGCGTACGTGGACTTCGCGGAGGACCTGGTAGCGCGGGGCTTCCCGGCGATAAAGTTCCACTCCTGGATGCCGCCCTACGACGCCGACCCGGACCGCGTCGTCGAACTCTGCCGGGCCATCCGGGAGGCGGTCGGTCCCGATATCGACCTGATGCTCGACTCGCATCACTACTACTCCCGGACCGAAGCCAAACAGATAGGCGAGGCACTCGGCGACCTCGATTTCCTCTGGTTCGAAGAGCCCATGGACGAGTACTCGATGTCCGCCTACGAGTGGCTCTCGAACGAGGTCGACGTCCCCATCCTCGGTCCGGAGACCGCGGAGGGGAAACACCGGACCAGGGCGGAGTGGGCCAAACGCGACATCGCCGACCTCGGCCGCGTCGGCGTCTACGACGTCGGTGGCATCACGCCCGCCCGGAAGGTCGCAGCGCTCTACGAGTCGTTCTACATGGAGTGTGAACCGCACGGCAACTCGATCCCGGAGCTTCACAACCTCTGTGCGATGGCGACGCCCGGCCACTACTTCGAGTACGGCCTCCTCCATCCCAACTACGACTACGAGGCCTGGAGCCGACCGTGGATACACAACTACCCGGTCCCGGACGAGGGGACTGTCACGCCCCCGGACGGTCCTGGTCTCGGCTACGACATCGACTGGGAGTTCGTCGACGAGAACCGGCTCGACGACTGACTGGACTCGTTCTCTCAGCCCTGTTCACCGGACTCCGTTCCGGGTCCGGTCCACTCGCTTCCGTCGTCCTGGGGGTCGTACCCGATCACGCTCCGGGCGTGTTCGAGGTCGAACCACCGAGTGCGGTTGTCGCTGACGCCGTAGAACACGTCGAAGGTCACGCTCTCGTCGCGGAGACAGCAGTCCACCTGGTGGGCGAAGTCCCGACGGGACAGCCACATCGCTTTCATCCGCGCGACTTGCCGGTCGTATGCCGCAGTTCCGGGCTCGGGTCCGTCCCCGCCGCCCGCCTCGACGGCACCGTACGGACTGTCGTACTCGGCGTGACTGACGTTCCCGATCCGGAGTGAGTACACCCGCTTCGGGAACTCGTAGTTCTCGACGTAGTAGCGCCCGAGGTTCTCGCCGAAGGCCTTCGAGGTGCCGTAGAAACTGTCCGGCCGCACGGGGTCGGTGTGGTCGACGACGAGGCCGTACTGCGGCTCGTATATCTCCGGCGCGTGCTCCAGTTCGTACATCCCGACCACGTGGTTCGTCGACCCGAAGACGAACGTCTCGACTTCGGCTTCTCTGGCCGCTTCCAGCGCGTTGTACGCCCCGATGACGTTGTTCTCCAGTATCACCGGCCACTCGGCCTCACCGGGGTAAGCCGCCAGGTGGACGACGGCGTCTTGCCCCGCGAACGCCGGTCGCATCGCCTCGTAGTCGCTGACGTTCGCCAGGACGGTGTCGTGGCCGCCGTAGGGGTGGCCGTCCGGCCGGTCCGACCGGTTCAGGTACGTGAAGTCGTAGTCCGGTTCGTCGTCGAGGTGGTCGATGATAGCGGTCCCACACTGTCCGTAGGACCCGGTCACGAGGACGTCCATTCGTCGGTAGTGGGGCCGTCAGCGGGCTAAAATCCATCGGTCGACAGCACGAGAGCGCCCGCGACCACCTGCTCAGTGCTCTCTCGCCGGCCCGACCCAGCCCCACCCCTCCGCTTCGGGGCGACCGCGGATCTCCTCGAGTCGTTCGGTGAGGCGGTCGACGACGGCCGGGTTGTCCGCGGCGACGTTCTCCCCTTCGCCCCGCTCGGTGTCGTAGAGCACCGGCTCACGGCCGTAGAGCAACCGTGTCACTTCGGCGGGTTCGATCCCGCGAGGCTCGTAGTCCGTCCCGCGGCGTCGCTCCGGGTCGTACCCCCGGACGAGTTTGAACCGCCCGTCGTACACCATGCGCCACGCGCTCAGTCCGGAGTAGACCACGTCGCGGGGGAGGTCGTCCGCGCCCGCCAGGAACGGTCGCATGGACCGACTGTCGACCTCGCCGGCGTCGAGCCCGGCGTAGTCGAGGACCGTCGCGTACAGGTCGAGTAGCGTCGCGGGCTCGTCGACGCTCTCGCGGTCTTCGATTCCCGGCCCGGCGATCGCGAACGGCACGCCCACGGACGGCGCCAGCGGTGAGTCTTTCTTCCACTGGCCGTGGTCACCGAGCATCTCCCCGTGGTCCGAGCAGAAGACGACGATCGTCTCGTCCAGTTCGCCGCGGTCCGCGACCGTCTCGACGAGGGTTTCCAGACAGGAGTCGAGGTGTTCCACCATCGCGGCGTAGTTCCGTCGCACCTCCCGGTGGGTCTCGGAGTCGATGTCGCCGTCCGGCGCTTCCGGCTGGGGGAATTCCACGTTCGGGTCCCGAAACCGGTCGTGCATCTCCTCGGTGACGTCCCAGGGGTCGTGGGGGTTCTGGAGGTTCACCTGGCAGAACCACGGCCTGTCCGCCGGCGCGTTCTCGATCAGTTCCTGCCCCTGTCGGGTGATCCACGAGTCGTAGTACGCCTCCTCGGGGAGCGGCGTCGGGAACGTGTCTGTCAGCGAGTCCCGGCGGTGGTAGTCCCGGACGTGGGTCTCGAGGAGACCCCGGTCGGCGAGATAGGAGGTGTAGGGGTCTCTGGGTTCGGGGTCGTCTTCGTCGATCCGATAGACGGTGTCGTTTTTCGCGGGCGTGAACCGCGCGTCGGAGAACCCCCACTCCGGTTCCGGGACGCCGTCCTCGCCCAGTTCGTAGGTGGGCGTGAGGTCGAACTTCCCACAACCGGTGACGTGGTAGCCGGCTTCGTCGCGCAGCCTGCGATAGAGAGTGCCCCGCTCTCTGGGGTAGGCGACCTCGTTGTTCGGGACGCCACAGCGGTCGTACTCGTTGCCGGCCGCGAGGCTGGCCCGACAGGGGTTACAGACCGGCGTCGGACAGACCGTCTCCGTCAGCTGGACCCCCCGCTCGGCGAGGGTTTCGAACGCGGGCGTTTCGAGGGGCAGGTCGGTCGGCGAGACCCAGTCCGGGCGTTGCTGGTCGCTACAGACGAGGAGCACGTTGGGCTGTGGCATACCGGGGACGTCGCGCCGACCAAGTAAAATACTTTCCGAGGTCGGCGGAGGACCCCGGTCGAGATCCGCCGTGTCTCGAGATGGTAATCCGGCCGCGCCCCCCCGTTCCTGGCGGAGTGGCCGTCCGCCTATCGTCGATTCGGACCGAGCGGGCGTCCGCCTATCGTCGGTTCGGACCGAGCGGCTCCGGCGTGACTGTCACCTCGAGGGACGCCTCCCTGCCCGCGTCGGCGGCCGGGAGACGGGCGCGCCAGACGTCGCCGCCGGTCGAGTGGTCGTCGACGCGCTCGACCGCGGGAGAGAGATCGGTGTCGAACGAGACGGTCGCATTCGAGCGCTCGCCGGTGACGACGAGTCGGTCGCCCTCGAAAGTCATCGGGGCGCGGGACACGAGGACGCCGGTCAGGTCGGTGTCGGGCGCGTCCGGCGCGAACCGCGCCCGGTCGGTGACGCGCAGACGCCCGTCGGAGCCTGCCGTTCGGTCGAGTTCGAACTCGCGCCGGAGCGCGTCCAGACCGGCCTCGGCCGGGTAACAGTCGGTGATGTCGAGCGCGAACTGCTCGGTATCGTCGTGTGACGCCACGTCGCAGACAGTCGCACCGAACTCGTCGCCCGCCGACTGTTCGTAGCCGTTGACGAACGGCACCGAGTGGCCGAGCGAACGGGTCGCGAAGTACGAGTATCGCCCGTCGCCGAAGTAACCGGAGTCGTACTCTCCCGGCCCCGGGTCAGTGAGGAGCGATTCGCGACGGTAGTGACAGACGAACGTGCCCACGTCGTTGTGGTTGTGGGGTTCGCCGTTGTGCCCGCCCTTCGCGGCGACGGCCAGGCCCTCGGCGTCTTCCGGCTCGGCTCTGGCGACCCACCACTGCTGGTCGCGGAACAGCGAGCGTCGCGGCGGCGACGGCGCGTCGTCGCCGACCTCGAACCGCGACCAGGCGGCGTCCCGGAGCGCCGAGGAGAAGTAGCCGACCGACGACTGGGTTTTGACGTCCTCGCGACCTCGGGCGGCCAGGGCGTCGAGGCCGAGCCGTTGACCGAGCTTGCACGCGATGTAGGGCGTGATGTCCGTCTCCTCGCTCGCGTCGGAGAACGGTGGGAACCGGTTCCGACTCAGTTCGATCCGCAGCGGGAAGTCGGCTATCTCCCGGACGACGGGCGGCGAGAACAGCGAGTACGCGCCGTCGGTCCGCCCCTCCAGGTGCGCCGCCGCCATCGTGTAGAAGGCGAAGCCGTACTTCCAGTAGTGGATCCCCTCGGGCGTGCAGCCGTCCGCGCCGAAGCCCCCGAGGTAGTGGCCCATGCTCTCGACCGCCCTGGCGACGATCCGGGCCTGACGGTCGGCGTCCTCGATGGCGTGCAAGGCGGCTATCAGGACGCTCCCGTTACAGACAGCGTTGTGATTGTGTGAGGAGTCGAGCCAGGAGAAGTCGCCGTTCGCCAGGTACGGCGTCAGGACCTTTCGGTCGATCTCGTGATGGACGCGCTCGCGGACCGCGGGGTGCAGGCGATCGCCGAGGACGTAGGTGACCTCCGCGAGCCGTTTCGCGGCCCCCGCGCTCCGGAGTTCTATCTGGCGGTCCGCCGGTGAAACCGGCCGAGGCAACCCCTCGCGGTACTCTGCCCCGTCTTCCGACAGATGCTGTGGCTGCGTCCACGTCGGCTGGTTGCACATGTCCCAGAGATAGTCGGTGATCGGGTCGAGATACCTCCCCTCGCGCTCGAGACACTCCGCGAAGACGAGGGCCGAGAGGTTTTTCCGGCGCAGGTCTGCGGGGTACTCGGCCCGCGCCCCTTCGCGTTTGTAGTGGAGATAGCCGCTCGCAGTCAGCGGGACGACGGGGTCATCCGCGACCTCGGCGGCCCGTTCGTGAGCGGCGTCGACCATGCCGCGCAGGTCGTCGTCTTCCCGAACCGATCGCCAGAACGCTTCGTCGGCGTACGTCGGTATCGGATAGGTCTCGTCGGCCTCCCGGAGCGCGGCGGCGATCCCGTCCGCCGACCACTCGGCCGGCGGGTACTCGTGGTCGTAGCTCTCGGTCATCGCAGTGGTCACCCTTTCGATACGTGATACAAAAATTTTCCCACCGCGTGCGGGACCCGTTCGCCCGCGGACCTGGCAGCGAGACGCCGGCGAGCGCCGTCAAGGGCGTCGGTGGGTCGCCCGGTCGTCTTAGCGGTCGAGCCAGCTCACGTGATGGTCCGTCCCGTTCCCGTTCGGGAGATTGGGGTGCCAGATCTTCCCCACTATCTCGAGTTCGCCGTCGTCGTCGAAATCCGCGACTTTGGCCTCGTGAGCGCCGAGGTTCCCGTCGAAGAGGACTTCCTCGGACCACGTCCCGTCGCGTTTCGAGAGGACGAACCACTCCGGCGTCCGGTGCTGGCCGTCCGTCTTGCCGTTTTCCATCTCCGCGCTGACTATCTCCTCGCGGCCGTCGCCGTCGAGGTCAGCGATCTGGAGCGAGTGGAGCCCTCGCCTGTCGCGGTCGGCGCCGACGACGACCTCGACGTCCCACTCGCGACCGGCCCCGTCGTGCGAACACACGGCGAGGCGAGCAGTGACGTCGAGTTCGGACTCCGTGATCACGATTTCGTCGACGCCGTCACCGTCGACGTCGCCGACCGCCACCCGCGTCTCCGAGTCCCAGTCGTCCGGATACGGGATGTCGTGCCAGGTGAACGCCCCGTCTCCGTCGTTTTCGAACCAGCCCTGGTTCGTGACGAGGTCCACCGCGCCGTCGCCCGCGAGGTCGGTCAGGACCGTGCCGTCGCCCGGGAGGTGGTCGGCGACCCGCTCTCGCTCCCAGAGTTCGGTCGGGTCCTCGGCGACGGTGTAGACGTACAGCGGGCCGTCCTTCTCGCGAACGACGACCTCGTCGTCGCCGTCGCCGTCCAGGTCCGCGGCGAGGACGTCGTGCGGGTCGTCGAAGTCGCCGCCGACGTGGCGGACCTCGCCGAAGTCGTCCTGGGCCGGGTCCATCGTCGTCCAGAACAGCCGCTTGTTCGAGGCACCGGGATACCGACTCGACCCCGGGGACCCGCCTCTCGACTCGCCCAGTATCTCCGGGCCCCACTCGCCGAAAACGAGTTCCGGGTAGCCGTCCCCGTCGACGTCGACCGGTGTGGCTCCCACGTTCGGCGCGACGGCGTGCGTCACCTCGTAGCGACACCAGCCCCCGTCGTAGTCGTACAGGTGGAGGAACCCGCCGCCGCGCCCGCCGGTCGCGAACTCGGGGACGCCGTCGCCGTCGAAGTCCGCGACCGCCGCCGCCCCCCACTCGCTGTAGCCGCCCTGTGCGTCGACGAACCCGTGGCTGAACTCCATGGGTCGAACTGGACAGGGACCTGAATAAAAGCGTTTCGCTCGTCCCGATGCACCGTCTCGGAGCTGACGAACGGACCCCCGCCGAGCTGGGCGCTTACTCGGTAACGATTGTGAGTTCGTGACTGCCCGCCGGGACCGTGAGTTCGAGGAAGTCGCCGTTCGGAATCGAGAACGACGTGGCCGTCCCTTCGAGTTCGACGCGTTCGATCCCTGGGTGACCGAAGTTCACGAGCGTCTCGGTTCGGGTGGCGATGTTGCCCTCGGTTCCGGCCAGACTGACGGTGACCGGGTCCTCGGCCCGGAACCAACTGTTTCCGCGCCGGAAGAGCGTGGCGTTGCGGACGAATGAGCGATCCGTGGCGTCGCCGCCCTCCCGGAAGAAAACGGACTCGGCGATTGCTCGGACGGACCCGATGGTGCTATCGGTGCCGCCGAGGTACGCGACGTGATCGGTGACGTCTCCCTGGCTGATTTCGAGCCCGTTCACGCCGTCCTTGCGGGCGAACTCCGCCTTGGCGTGGTCGGCGTCGTGGGGGAAGAGTGCGGTCACCAGCCCCGTCCGTCCCGAATCCGCCGCCGGGTAGGTCGCGTAGAAGTATCGACCGACGAACGCATCGTTCGGGTCAGCCAGCACGCCCTCGTAGGTCTCGACCGTGTCGGGTTCGGTCCCGTAAGCGATGGAGAGGTGGACGTCGTTGTCGCTCCGTGGACGGCGCCCGCCGACCGGGACGGTTCGGGAGACGCCGTCGTCGCTCGTCGTCGGCGACACCCCGGATTCGGTGTTCGGGTGGAGTGCAGTGTGCACCTTGTCGGCGTCTTCGGCGGCGATCGAATCGAGCAGGAGCCAGTAACCGTTTGCGCCATCCTGAGCCGGGACGAAGACGAAGTTCCGGCGGTGTGTCGCGCCGGCGATCGCCGGCCCGCTGTCCCCGCACGCCCAGGCGACCGGACCCGGGTCGTCGACGAAGCCCTCGCGGACGCCCGCGCCGACTTTCTCGGCGTGGCCGTCTGTCGAGGGATCCCTGGGATCTTCTATCTCGTAATCGACGAGGGCGACGTTCTGCCCGACGGCGCTGTCGTGGATGTACTCCCAGGTGAACCCCTTCGAACCGTTTTGCCAGCCATTGTATCCGGCGTTGCGGATGACGTGTTCGCCGTAGGCACAGCAGTGGATCGCGTTCGTGTCCGGGTGGTTGTGGCCGTGGTCGGCACGGATGTTCCACAGCGCGCCGGCGAGCGTCTCGACGTCGTGGCTATCCCCGTGAAACCACGCCCCTTCTTCGAAGACCTTGCTCGGGATCCGATCCGGGTCGGAGGGGACCGACTCCGTGAGCACGTAGGCGAGCAACCGGTTCTGGTTGGTCGGCGGGGATTTCGGGCCGGCCTCGCTGGATGGACTCGTCGCAGCCTGCGGGTTTTCGCCGACAAGGGCCCATGCGGCAGCGTTCTCCACATCGCCGCCGAACTTGTCCGCCCGATACGTCGAGGAACTCGTCGCCGAACCGCTGGACAGGCCAGAGTCCCCGAAGGTGTAATTTTCCCGCCGGGGTCGACTGCCGCCGGTGACGATCGGCGTCACCGAATAGCCGTAGAGCCACTCGAATCCGTCGTGGAGCCACTCCCGGGCCGCGGCATCGTAGACGTCGATGTCCGAGGCGAAGTCCAGCACGTCAAGGAAGTGCATCTTCGCGTTTCGCTCGTGGGAGCCGGCAAACCGGGCGTTCGCATAATCTGATCCAGCTCGGTATACCGACGACTGGAACCCGCGTTGCATCTTCCCGAGTTGCTGAAATGCGGCGACCTGCAGGCGTTCGGCGTCGCCCTCGTATGCCGCCCAGACCCCGTAGGCCCCGATGCGAGCCTCCGGCCAGGCCCGATCGCGGAGCTCCCAGAATCGATCGGCCACGTCGGCGAGTTTCGATTCCAGGTCGGACACGGTATCGTCGTCCAAGTGCGCCTGAACGACATCCAGCGCCAGCACACACGTGAAATACGACCCTGCTAACGGAACGACCGATTTCCACCCGCCACCGATCTCGGGATACAGTTCGTCGTGATATACCTCGATCGCGTCCGCGACGGTCTCTGCGTACCGGTCTCGCTCGTCCGGCTCGAGAATGTAGGCGAGTGCCGACGCGCTAGTTTTATTGTGAATCCTATCCGACTGATTCCGAAGGCTCCCGCCGACTGATACGGAGCCACCGCCCTTCGATCGGGCGTCGCGAGCCCAGGTCTGCCAGGGGTCCTCGCCTTCGCGTTCCCGTAACGCCGGGTACATGTCGGGCGACACGATAAGGCTCGCCTCGTGTGGCTCGATTCCGTCCGCCGGTCTCCTGTCAGCGGGCGCGGCCGTGCCCGAGGACGTGCCGTCGGCGGGCGGTGATCCGTCCGCAGTTGCGTCGGTCGCGTCAGCGGGACTCGCGCTGCCGTCGTCGGAATCGTCGGCGCCACAGCCAGCGATGGAGATCGCGATCACGGATGCGATCCCGCTGGCGTACTCGCGCCGAGAGAGGAAACTATCGTCCATTACTGAACTCACATCGTGTGGCAATAAAAACACCATGATAGTATCCATCGCAGTGTGACGGCCCACTCCTTCACTGGAAAGCGGTGTGCCTCGGCGGTGTCGGGAGATGGGCTGGTGTCCAGCGTTGCCCTTCTCGCGGGAGGGCCACTGAATCGAGCGAATCGAATGGGACTGGTCTCTCTCCGGGCAAGGCAGTCCGGAACCAGTGCGCTTATTTCGCGCTTCGCCAACCCTCCACCCGATCGATGACATCGGACGCAGAATCCACCGAGAACGATGCCGACCCCAGAGCCGGCGCCGGCTGTCCGCTGGTCGCAGAGTCAGGGCCTCGCCGGGCGCGCCAGCTCGAGTCGTGGACGCTCGTCGACGACGGCAGCGAGGAAGCCGTGACCGTTCCGCACACGTGGAACGCAGACGAAATCGGCGGCGAGGCAGAGTACGACCGCGACGAGAAGGTGTATCGGACGACGGTCGAGTCGCACGACGGTGACGGCCGGCAGTTGCTGCACTTCGAGGGCGTCAACGAGACGGCCACGGTCACCGTCGACGGCGAGCGAGTCGGTACCCACGAGGGCGGCTACACCGCGTTCACTTTCGACGTGACCGACTCGCTCGCCGACGACAGCCCCTCCACCGTCGAGGTCATCGTGGACAACACTGAGAACAAGACAGTCCCGCCGCTGTCCGGCGACTTCACCTTTTTCGGCGGGATCTACCGGCCGGTCTGGCTGGTCGCGGTCGACGACGTCCGGATGGACGGGACCGAGTACGGGTCCAGCGGCGTCCGCGTGGATACGCCGTCGCTCTCGGCGGAGTCGGCGACTGTTCGCGCGCGGACGGCTGTCGTCAACGACCGGTCGACCGCCGTCTCCGCCGACGTCACTCACCGCGTCGTCGACGACGGCGAGACGGTCGCGGAGTTCGGTGCGACAGTCCCCGTCGGCCCAGGCGGACGCCGCTCGATAGAGGCGCGAAGCGATGCGATCGAGGACCCCCGCCGCTGGGACCTGGACGACCCGCACTGCTACACGGTCGAGACGACCGTCGCAGTCGACGGCGAGACGACCGACCGCGTCGACTCGCCGCTGGGTATCAGAGAGTTCGACGTCGACGACGAGGGCCGAATCGTGCTCAACGGCGAGGCGGTGCGGTTGCAGGGTCTCAATCGCCATCAGGACCGTCCCGGAGTCGGGACCGCACTCTCCGACGAGGCCCACCGCGAGGATTTCGAGGCCATCGCGGACACCGGGGCGAACTTCCTCCGACTCGCCCACTACCCCCAGTCGGAGACGATCCTGCGGGCAGCCGACGCCCACGGTCTCGTCCTCTGGGAGGAGATTCCGGTCGTCAGCCAGGTGGGGAGTTCGGCCGAACACGACGAGACCGCCCGACGGATGGCACGTGAGATGGTCCACCAGCACTACAACCACCCGTCAGTCGGGATCTGGGGCTACATGAACGAGGTCCTGATCGGCCACGACTACGAGTTCTCGGAGTGGACCAGCCAGGACGAGATGGTCCACCGGGCGCGCGAACTCGGAACAGAACTCGACGCCCTCCTCCGGGAGATCGACCCGACCAGACTGACGGCGATGGCGTGTCACTGGAGCTGGTCCTACGAGGAGCACGGCCTGGCGGAGGTCCCGGACGTGCTCGGGTGGAACCTGTACTACGGCTGGTACTACGGCGAGTTCGACTACCTGACGGGTGCGATATTCGAGAAGATCCGGGCCCGACAGGACCAGGCGACGATAATCAGCGAGTACGGTGCCGGCGGCGACGTGCGGTTGCACACGAGCGAACCCGAGAACTGGGACTTCACGGAGGAGTATCTCGAAATCTTCTACGAGCACTACGTCGCGGCCTTCGACGAGTTCGGCGACCGGGTGGGGAGCGCACAGTGGAACGCCTTCGACTTCGCTTCGGACGCCCGGGACGACACCATCCCGGACGTCAACCAGAAGGGACTGCTGACCTACGACCGCGAACACAAGCACGTCTATCACCTCTACCGCGCCTGGCTCTCCGACGAACCGGTCGTCCGGATCGCGACGCGCAACTGGGACCGCCGGTCGACGGCCAGCGCGAGCGACGACGGCACGCATCCGATCACGGTCTACACGAATCTGCCGGTGGTGGAACTGTTCGTCGACGGCGAGTCGCTGGGCACCGAGCGGACCGGTGACGGCTACGCCGCGCGCTGGGACGTCCCGCTCGCGGTCGGAGCGAACGAGATACGCGCGCGGGCCCTCGATGCGGACGACGGCGCGCCCGGTATTGCGGCCGGCGATGTCGACGGCGAAGCGGTCGAAGACCGGACCGACGTCGAACTGGTGTCGGCCGCGGTCGAGCCGAGCGGGCGGTTCCCCGAGGGCGGACTGTCGGTCGACGTCGGCTCCCACCGCGAAATCGTGACCGACGAGGAACTCTGGGTGCCCGACCGTGCCGCCGACGCCGAGGCAAACAACTGGGGCCCGGTCGGCGGCGAACACGTCGAGACCCAGGCCCGGATCTTCGAGACCGACCTCGACCCGCTGTACCAGCACGCCCTGGAAGGCATCGAGGCCTACCGCATCGACGTTCCGCCAGGGAGCTACGACCTCGAAATCGCGGTCTGTGACCTGGATAACGAGGCGGCCGGCGAACGGGTTTTCGACGTCAGCGCGAACGGCCGGACGCTGGCCGCGGACTTCGATCCGGTCGCCGAGGCCGGCGAGCGAACGCCGGCGACGGTGACCGCGGTGGTCGACGTCGAGGCCGACGAGTCGCTGGTCGTCGAGTTCGAGGCCGAGACGGGGAAGACGCTCCTGAACGCGCTCCGCGTCGAGGAAGCCTGATCCGCGACAGGCCGCACGAGGACGGCGCGACGGGTGTCTGGAACGATACTGGCACACCGGAATCTGGAGCGGTAGTGGGACGTCGTCTGTCGGGCAGTGTCGGGAGAGGGTCGATTTCGCGTGCGGGAGCCCTACGACGTAGCTATTTATGCGGGAGTACCGATACCTGAAGGCATGGACCGCGACGGCTTCAGCCACGAGTATCCGCCCGCCGACTGGACGGTAGAGGGAATCGCCGACGCCCTCCGCGACGCACCCGAGACGCTTCCGCTCCCCCGATATGGGGATTCGGCGGCCTGGGAGACACTGCGCGGCGACGACCTGGTCGGACCGGCCGTCGAGACGGTACTCGAACGAGCGCGGTCGGCGGCGGGCGAACCCGTTCCGCCGCTCCCGGCGAGCCTGTATCTGGAGTACGCACGAACCGGGAACCGAACCCGCTACGAAGCGGTCGAGGAGAAGCGGGTCCGACGGATCGGGACGTACGCGTTCGCGGAGTGTATCGAACGGGACGGCTCGTACCTCGACGACGTGCTCGACTACGCGTGGGCGGCCTGCGAACAGTCGACGTGGGTCCTGCCCGCGCACATCGGGGACAACGGGCCCCAGGAGGTCGAGGGTCTCCCCGGAGTCATCGGAGACGACGGCCGGCACGTCGCCCTCCGGTCGGTCGCCATCGCCCGCCAGCTCGCGGAGGTGGACTACGTCCTCGGCGACCAGCTCCACCCCGCGCTCCGCCAGCGCATCCGCCACGAGGTCGACCGCCGCATCTTCACGCCGTTCGAGGCGCGCGACGACCTCCCGTGGATGCTCCCGCCGGCGAACAACTGGAACGCGGTCTGTAACGCCGGCGTCGTCATCTCGGCGCTGTCTCTCCTGGATTCGCCCGAGCGCCAGGCCCGGATCGTCGCGAAAGCGGCCCGGAGCCTCGAGGACTACCTGGCCGACTTCGACCACGACGGCTGTTCCGCGGAGGGCGTCCACTACTGGAACTACGGCATGCACCACTACGCCATGCTGGCCGCCACGCTCGAGACGCGGACCGACGGCGCCTACTCGTTGCTGTCGCCGCCCATCGTGGCCCGGATCGCGACCTACCCGCTGCAAGTCGAACTGAGTCCGGGCCGATTCATCCCGTTTTCCGACACCGACGAGGACGAGGACATCGACCCCTTCACGGCCTGCTGGCTCGGTCGTCGGCTGGACCTGCCGGGGCTCGCCGCTCGCGGTCGCCGAGCGTTCGGCGCCGACGTGGCGGGCCGGATCCTCGGTGACACGGTCCACGCGCTGCAGGCGGTCCGGGAAGTCCCGCAGGAGTGGGACACCCGCGCGTCCGAGCCGCGAACGCACTTCACCGGCTACGACTGGTGGCTCTCGCGAGCGGACCCGACCGACGCTGACGGTGTCGTCGTCGCGGCGAAGGGCGGCCACAACGCGGAATCGCACAACCACAACGACGTGGGCACGTTCGTCTTCCACGTCCGCGGGGAATCGCTGCTCGCCGACCTGGGTCGCCCGGAGTACGACGCCGACTTCTTCAGGTTCAGCGGCCCCAGGTGGGAGTACCTGACCGCGCGGTCGCTCGGACACAACGTCCCGCTCGTCAACGGCGTCGAACAGTCCGACGGCGAGGCCTACAGCGGAACGGTAGTCGACCGAACCGACGGCGACACCCGCGACTCCTTCGCGGTCGACATCGCGGGCGCGTACCCGGACGAGGCCGGCCTCTCGGACCTCCGCAGGACGTTCACCCTGGACCGCGAGGGGCCGCGCCTGACAGTCCGCGACGAAGCTTCGTTCGAGGACCCTGACAACGAGTTCGTCGAGGTCCTGGTGTCGTACCACCCGCTGTCACCGACCGAGACCGGCGTCGACGCGGCCGGCGACTGCGGGAACGCGGTCGTCACGGCCGATCCCGCTCCCGACAGCGTGGACGTCGAGCGACTGGACGACGCCGTCAAGGGACGGGACGTCTGGCGCGCCGGTCTCTCGTATGAAACCGAGGACTCGCTCGACGTCGAACTGCGGATACCGCCGAACTGACCAGTTGAAACCGCCGAACTGACCAGTTGAAACCGCCGAACTGACCGGCTGATACCGACGAGCGCAACTGGCGGGGATCATAACCTTCATCAGATTTCCCGGCGCTGGCTCTGTATGGCCGATATCCGTGCTGACCGACCACTCGGTGATCCGCCGGAGTGGGTCGTCCGACAGCGGGACCTCTTCGACCTGATGGCGACTGCGGTCGATGACTTCGTCGCGGACTACACCGACGAGAACGACGAACCGTTCTGGCCGCCGGAGGACCACGTCGGGGTCGACGGGTTCGACGACCTGCTCGAGGGGTTCTACAACTGGCCGCTCGTGTACGCGATGGGCGGCGACGAGTCGCTGCTCGACAACGCACGCCGCGTCTACGAGGGCGCGCTCCGGCGCGGGAGCGAGACGGAGACGCCGTTCGGACACCCGGTGGTCGTCGACGAGTTCGAACAGTGTCGCGACTGGTTCCACCACGGCGAGGCGAACCTCTTCACCTACAACATGGGACTGGCTGCGCCGGACGACGACACCGTCGTCGCCCGCGCCGAGCGGTTCGCCGACCTCTACCTCGGCGACAGCGACGTGGACAACTACGACCCGGAGAAGCGCCTCGTCCGGGCGCCCATGACCGGGAGCATGGGCCCGGAGTACAGCGACCTGTCGGCGTTCGGCACGCAGTCGACCTTCGGGGGGTACGGCTCGGAGTATCGATGGGCGAGTCACGGGCTTCCGTGGCGCGACAGGGGGTTCGAGAGCGCGACCGAACTGCTCGACCCCGACAACGAGGAGCGCCTCTTCGAGATCTACGACGAACGCTGTTCGCGCGGCGACGTACCGCTCAACCTGGCTATCACGAGCCTCGTGACCAACGCCTACCTCCACACCGGGGACGAGGCCTACAGGGAGTGGGTCACGGAGTACGTCGACGCCTGGCGCGAGCGCGCCGAAACCAACGACGGGATCGTTCCCGACAACGTCGGGCTGTCGGGCGAAATCGGCGAGTACACCGACGGGACGTGGTGGGGCGGCATGTACGGGTGGTCGTGGGGCGGCTGGCACTACGTCGGCGTCGGAACCACGACAGCCGCCGAGAACGCGACGCTGCTCTCGGGCGACCGCGAGTACCTCGAGTTCCACCGGTCGCAACTGGACACACTCGTCGAGAACGGTATCGAACGCGGCGACACGCTCCACGTCCCGCACAAACACGGCGCGGACGGCGACTATCACTACAACGGCTCCGGACTGCGCGACGACGACGGGGAGATCACGTGGCGCGACGGCTGGTACGAGTTCAAACCCCACCGGGACGACCCCTACCTCTTCCACCTCTGGTACATGTCCCAGGACGATGCCGACCGCCGGCGGGTCGAAGCGCTCCGCGACTACGACGAGCAGCCCTGGCAGCAGGTGGACGTCCGACCGGACTCGAAACACGGAGCCGGCGAGGAGTGGGCCTGGCTCGCCTATCTCGACGGGGAGTTCCCGGCGTATCCCGAGCGGGTGCTCTCGGCCGCCCGCGCGAAGATCCAGACCAGACTCGACGGACTGCGCGAGGAGGGCCGTGAACCCGAGACGCTCACCGAAGACTACCTCCGCGACCGGAACCCCGTCTTCCATCGCGGACTGCTCCAGACCACGATGGGCGCTCCACAGCCCGTCTACTACGGCGGACTCGTGATGGCACAGGTTCGCCACTTCGACCCCGAGCGCGAGCGACCGGGGCTCCCGCCGGGCACGGGGGCGCTCGTCGAACGCGTCGACAGCGAGGGGATCGATATGACGCTGGCGAATGCCGGGAGCCGCGACAGAGAGGTCGTGGTGCAAGCGGGCGCGTACGGCGAACACCAGTTCACGACGGTCCGACGCGGCGGTGCGGACCTCCGGGTCGACGCGGACGCGCTCACCGTGTCGCTCCCGAGCGGGACGCGCGTCTCCCTGTCGGCCGAGGTGGATCGGTTCGTCAACGACCCGAGCTACGCGTTTCCCTGGGCCTGACCGCTTCTCGGCGCTGGGCGGTACCGTTTCGGTGACTACTGCATCCGCGAGCAGCGGACGAACGTCCACCGGAACGACTCAGTAACGACTTTGGTGCCCAGGTGAGAGAGCACATTCACATGCCTGCCAGCGACGGTCAGCCACACGTAGTACTGATCACGAGTCACGATCTCGGACAGCACCTGGGGTGTTACGGCGTCGGCGCCGTCGAGACGCCGAACCTCGACGGCCTCGCGGAGTCCGGCGTGCGGTTCGAGAACGCAGTCGCGACGACGCCGGTGTGTTCCCCGTCGCGGGGAAGCCTGCTCACCGGTCGGTATCCCCAGTCGAACGGTCTCCTCGGGTTGACGCACTCGCCGTGGTGGTGGGAACTCGACGGCGGCGAGGCCACGATCCCGGAACTGCTCGGTGACGCGGGCTACGAGACGCACCTCTCGGGGCTCCAGCACGTCGCCCCCGACGCGGAACGTCTCGGGTTCGACCACCGACACAACCCGGAAAAAGACGCCGAGCGGACCGCCGAACTGGCGGGCGAAATCTTCGCGGACGTCGCCGACGACCAGCCGGTGTACGCGCAATTCGGCTTCTCCGAGACTCACCGTTCGTTCGACCGTGAGCCCGACGAGAGCGACGACGTGTTCGTCCCGGGCTACCTCGAAGACACCGACGAGATGCGCGAGGACCTCGCGCGCTTCCAGGCCGAGGTCGAGTACCTCGACGAGCAGGTCGGTGCCCTTCTCGACAATCTCGAAGCCCAGGGCGTCCGGGAGGAGACGGTCGTCGTCTTCGCCGCGGACCACGGGATCCCGTACCCGGGTGCGAAGTGGTGGTGTCGCGACCCAGGCGTCGGCATCGCGTTGCTGATGGACGGACCGGGGCCGAAGTTCGAGAGGGGCAACCCCGTCGAGACCGTGATCAGCAACGTCGACGTCCTGCCGACGGTGTTCGACGCGGCCGGCGTTCCGATCCCCGACCGCGTGGAGGGCGTGAGCTATCGGGACTTCCTCTCGGGCGCGGCGGACGAACCGCCGAGGGACGTCGCCTTTACGCAGTACACGAGCGAGGGAGACGAATCCCGCGGCGCGGTCACCGCGGAGTACACACTGATCAGGAACTTCGGAGCGGGTCGCGAGATCGACTACCCCGTCGCGACCGACCCGACGAGTCGCAGCCCGCCCCAGCCGCCCGGTTCGGCGCCCCGGCCCTACGCCCAGTTGTACGACCGCGAAGCGGACCCCGCCAACCTCGACGACGTGGCCGAACAGCACCCGACCGTCGTCTCGGACCTCTCTGACCGCGTCCGGGCCTGGATGGCGCGCGTGGACGACCCCATCCTCCGGGGCGGCGTCCGGTACCCGTACGCACGCCGCGCGATGCGAGACTTGCACGGAGCAGACGCGGAGTAGGTGTCTCCCGGGGATCGCGGAGATTGCGTTGGGACCTCATCCTGGGCAGGCTCACGACCGCCCGTGCCGTGAGTCGACGGGTTGCCCGCAGCCACGCGGTGGATCCGTGGACGGGACGCCGTCCGGATCGGCATCGAACCGGTCCAGTAGTGCGACCAGTTCGCTCCCTCGCTCTTGATGAGTCCCTCTGTCCCAGCGGTTCGTCGCGTCACGTGGCCGTTCTGTCCGGTCGTATAGCTCGTGCGTGTACCGCTGTTCGCCGCTCCGGTGCCATTCCTCGCCAGCGGTGCGGACCAGTTTGTCGTCGCCGTCGACGACCATGCGGAGGTCGCCGAGTTCGGCGTAGGTCCGGTCGAGCCATCCAGCGTCCGGGTCCTCCAGCAGTGGGACGAGTGAGCGCGCGGGAATCTCCGAGGTGTCGTGGGCGACGTCACAGCGATCGAGCACAGTCGCGAACAGGTCGAGACCGTTGACCACCCGGTCGCAGGCTGCGCCCGACGCCGTTTTCGGGCCCGCGATAACCAGTGGGACGCGCACGGAGTTCGCGTACATCGTCCCCTTCGTGAACTTCCCCATCTGGCCCGCGTGTTCCCCGTGGTCGGCGGTGAAGACGACGACCGTCTCCTCGCGGAGCCCCTCTCGTTCGAGCGCGTCGAGGACCCGTCCGATGCCGTGGTCGATCATCGATATCTGGCCGTAGTAGGCCGCCAGGATCTCGCGGTAGTCGGATTCCTGCCACCCCGGCGGTCCGTCGGAGTCGTCCGCCCGAGCCAGTGGCTTGTCGGCGGTTCCGACGTCGAACTCGGCCGGAAGCGGGACCTCCTCCGGGTCGTACATGTCACGCCAGCGACCGGGTGCGGCCATCGGCTGATGGGGGCCGAAGTAGGAACCGAACAGGAAGAACGGTTCGGCGACGTCGTTTTCGAGATACGACACCACGCGGTCGCTGATCCAGGTGTTCGAGTGTTCGTCTTCAGTCCGCCAGTTCGACCCGAGGAGGAACCGCCGGTAGGATCCGTACACCGGATACTGCTTCTCGTCCGCCTTTGCGCGCTCGATGACGGCTTCGACGTCCCCGTCGAACCGGCGGTCGGCGAGCCACTGGACGTAGTCGGACACCCATGGAGCGTTCCTGTCGTAGTACGGGTTCATGTTGTCGTGTTCGCGCTCGTACTCGAACCCGTGCGGTGCGGCGACCGGTTCGAAGTGGAGCCGTCCGACTCGAGCGGTCTGATAGCCTGCCGCCGAAAGCAACGTGGGGAGACGGTCGATACCGGGGTCGAACGCGGCCCCGTTCGTGTCGACGCCGTGGGAGCGAGGATAGCGCCCGCTGAACAGCGACGCTCTGGCGGGACCACAGACCGGTGACGGGCAGTACGCGTCGGTGAAGCGAACGCCGCGGTCGGCGAGGCGGTCGATGTTCGGCGTCTCGACGACCGGGTGATCGGCACAGCCCAGCGCGTCGAACGTGTGCTGGTCGGTCATTAGCCACAGGACGTTTGGCGAGGTCACAGTCATCGACACGCGGTCCGGACAAATAAAACGCGACCGCGTGCGACGACCGACGGTCACCGCGCACCCCGGAGGGGAGTGCTTAACTGACCGCCCCGGAAAGGGGAACCAGTACATGACCGACGAGACCCCCGAACAGAGTGACTGCGGCCCGCGGTCCGATCGTTCCCCGGATACGGCGCGGAGACGGTTCCTGACTGCCCTGGGGTCGAGCGCTGCCTTGCTCGCCGGCTGTTCGGGAGACGGCGACTCGTCGTCCCCGGGCGACGCCGCGGACGCGACGGACTCGACGGACACCGCCGGAGCGGCGGATTCGACCGATACCGCCGGAGCGACGGACCCGACCGATACGATTAGGTCCACGGCGACGCCAGTACCGACTGCGACACCCATGCCAGACTACCACACGGCGTACGTCGGGACTTTCACAGGCGAGGACAGCGAGGGAGTCTACCGCTGCCGGGTCGACGGCGAGACCGGCGGGACCGAACTGGCCGGGAGCGTCGACCCCGGGGAGAACCCGTCTTTTCTGGCGCTTTCGCCGGACGGTGACCGCCTCTACGCCGTCAACGAGGTCGATCCGGGGACCGTCACGGCGATGGCCGTCGACGATTCCGGGGCGCTCTCGGTGTTGAACACCGTCGAGAACGGCGGCGAGGGACCGGCCCACGTCTCGATAGACGCGACGGGGTCGTACCTGCTCGTCTCGGACTACCACGGCGGCGTTCTCTCGGTCATCCCCGTCACCGACGACGGGCGCCTCGCGGAGCCGAGTCAGGTGATCGACCACGGCGACGGCGCGAACGTCCACTCGGTGCTCCCGGGCCCGGACAACGAGGTGGCGTACGTCGCCGCCCTCGGAACGGACGAGTTCTTCGTCTACGACATGGACCTCGAAGCGGGTCGCCTCGAAGAGAAGCAGCGGATCGACGTCGAATCGGGTGCCGGACCGCGCCACGCGGACGTCCACCCCGACGGATCAGTGGTTTACGTGCTCTGTGAGCGAAACAGCACGTTGCTCGCGTTCGACCGGAGCGCCGACGGGACCCTCTCACAGGTTGCGAGCGTCGATACGCTGCCCCCGGAGTTCGACGGCGAGAACTACACCGCCGAGGTCCGGGTGCATCAGTCCGGCGAGTTCCTGTACGTCTCGAACCGGGGATACGACTCGATCGCGAGGTTCGACCTCCAGGACCCCGAGCGACCGGAACTGGTCGACCAGACCGATTCCGGCGGCGAGTGGCCCCGCCATTTCACGACCGGCCCCGACGGCGATTTCCTCTTCGTCGCGAACCAGCAGTCCGACGACCTCCACACGTTCCGGATCGGCGGGGAGGGCTCCCTGGAACCGACCGGCGACGTCCTCGGGATTCCACAGCCCGTCTGTGTGGTCTTCGCGGACTGACCCGGACCGACGGACCCGTTTTCTACCCCTCTGTCGATCCGTCACCTCCCGGTCTTCGGGTCGGCAGTTCCACCAGACGTGAATTCCACGCTCCGAGTGGCCCGTAGCGACCGGGACCGCGTCACGGGCCCCGAGCGCGGATCAGCAGCGAACTGAAAACGGGGCCGTTCAGTGAACGAGGCGGGCGATATCGTCTTCGAGTCGGTCGTAGACGGCTTCGACTTCACGCTCTTCGTCGGGGGAAAGCGGGACGATCGGTTCGCGGACGGTGCCGCCGTGGAACCCGGCGAGTTCGAGCCCCTTCTTGACGACGGGCACGCTGACCGCTCCGGTGATCGTGTTGTTCTCGCCGGTGCCGTTTCGGAGGCGCTGGAAGGGGAGACACGCGTTGCGGATCCGGCGAGCGCGGTCCCAGCGTCCCGCCTCGAGCGCGTCGTAGAGCGCGAGACCGATATCGGGGCGGAAGTTGCTGACGCCCGCGGTGAACCCCTCGACGCCCTCGGCCCAGTAGGAGACGGCGTAGGGCTCGGCGAGTCCGTCGACCCACACGACGTCGTCGGCGCCCTCCGCGACGGCAGCGCCCAGTTTCACCGGGTCCTCGAGCGCGTACTTGACGCCGACGACGCCCTCGACGCGAGTGAGGCTCGCGAGAAATTCGACCGATGGGTCGAACCCGCGCACGTACGGGACCAGCGGGCGGTTGGTGACCGATGCGAGCTCCCGGTAGTAGGTGATCAGTCCCCGCTCGTGGAGGTACGTGTGGTCCGGGGGCATCACCATCATCGCGTCGACGCCGTGGCGCTCGTACGAGCGGACGAGTTCCTGCGCGTCGCCGGTCGAACCGCCGACCCCGGCGAGTACGCACGCGTCCTCCGGCAGGGCATCGACGCTCGTCTTCGCGTGTTCCACTCGCTCGTCCGCCGACAACGAGTGGTACTCGCTGATGTTCGCCGTCGCGAGAAACGTTCGGACCCCCTCGTCGTACAGCGACTGTGCGTTCTCGGTGAGAGCGTCCGTGTCGACTTCCAGCGTGTCGTCGAACGGCGTCAGGAGACCGGCCGCGACGCCGCGAAGTCGCTCCCGTATCTGGTCGGCTGGCAAGCGCATACTCGCCGAAACCTGCGCTTCGGATATAAAGCCGTCGTTTGAAATCACCGAAATGATATTTTTGTGTGGGGTCGACACTTTTCCGAGGCCCGTACGGGTGGGACAGACAGAGCAGTGGCATCGGCTGACACGACCAGACACCCGCTCGAGGGTGTCGGAGATCGGGGGTCCCGTTGATATCGGCGACCGACACGCTCCCCGGCGTCGCGCGGGGGTTACAGGCCGGCCAGGAACTCGGCACCGCGGTCGATAGACGCGACGGGGTCGTCGGGCTCGTCGTGTTCGTAGATCAGCCAGGAGGCGTCGACTTCGCGAGCGGCGTCCGCACAGGCCTGCATGTCGGTGACGCCGTCGCCGATCTCACAGAACTCGCCGTCGGCGGTCATGTCTTTCATGTGTACCAGGTCGATCCGGTCACCGTACCGCCGGATCAGCGCCGTGGGGTCGGCGCCGCCGGTCCGGATCCAGCCGACGTCCGGTTCGATGAAAACCGACGAGGCGTCCGCGAACACTTCGAATGCGACGCCACCGTCGACCTCGACGAACTCGTGGGCGTGGTTGTGGTAGTGGAGGGTGGCGCCGTGGGGCTCGAGGGCCGCGGCGAGTTCGTCCAGTCGCTGTGCGGTGGCGAGCGCTGCCTCGCGGGACTCGAAGTGGTCGTCGCTGAGCCACGGGACGACCAGTCCGTGACTGCCGATCGTTTCGTACGTCTCGGCGACCCCGGCGGGGTCGGCCTCGATGTCGTCGAAGTCGACGTGACATCCGGTCGCATCGAGACCGATCTCGTCCAGGTGGTCGGCGACTTCGGCGGGGGTCGCGTCGCCGAATCCGCCGGAGAACTGCACGCCGTCGTAGCCGGCCGCGGCGACGCGGTCGAGCGTCTCCAGCATCGGTTCGTCGAGTTCGCGAACGCTGTACAGGTTGATGGCTGTTCGCACCATGACGAGACCATCACGGTGCGATCTTATTTCGCTTTGGATCGGGGTTCCGCGTCGGCGGTGTCGAGTCGAGCCACCGCCGTGCTCGGGGTCCAGGGGGTTTTTGTGCCCGACCGGTGTCTATTCGTCCGAGATGACCTACCGTATCGCGATTGCCGGAATCGGTTCTGTCGCAGAGGCCCACGCTCACGCCATCGAGGCTATCGACGGTGTGAGGCTCGTCGCGGGTTCGTGCCGAACAGAGACCAAGGGCCGTGCGTTCGCCGAGGAGTTCGACTGTGACCACTATACGAGCACCGAGGCGATGCTCGACGGGAGCGACGCGGACATCCTTACGGTGTGTACGCCGAGTGGGGCTCACCTCGAACCGACGCTGGCGGCGGCCGAACGCGGAGTCGACGTCCTCTGTGAGAAGCCCCTCGAGATAACGACAGACCGCATCGACGAGATGGTCGACGCCTGCGACGAGGCCGGCGTCAGGCTGGGCGGGGTGTTCCAGCAGCGGTTCAACCCGGTCTTACAAACGATCCACCGGGCCGCCGTCGAGGGGCGGTTCGACGGGCTCTCGCTGGCCAACGCCTACGTTCCGTGGTGGCGCGAGGACGACTACTACGACGGCGCCTGGCAGGGAACCCGGGAACTGGACGGCGGCGGCGCGCTGATGAACCAGTCCATCCACGGTATCGATGCGGTCCAGTGGCTCGCGGGGGCGACCCACGACGGCGACGCCAACCCCGTCGAGGAAGTGTTCGCCTACACCGACAGGCTCGCCCACGACGGCGACATCGTCGAGGTCGAAGACACGGCGGTCGCGGTCCTGCGGTACCGCAACGGTGCGCTGGGACAGGTCCTCGGGGCGACGTCGATGTACCCGGGGTCGCTCAAGCGCGTCCAAGTGTCCGGCCGGGGCGGGACGGCGGAAGTACTCGAGGACGAACTCGTCACCTGGCAGTTCCGCGAGGAGTCCGACGACGACGATCGGGTCCGCGAGCGGTTCACCGAAACGACGAGCGGCGGCGGCGCCGCCGACCCGATGGACATCGATTACGCGAACCACCGTCGCAACATCGAGGCGTTCGTCTCGTCGCTCCGGACCGGGGACCCGTACGCCCTCGACGGCACCGAGGCCTGCAAGGCCGTCGAGATCATCACGTCGATATACGAGTCCGCGGAGTCCGGTCAACCGGTACGCGTGCCCTGACCCGGGCCGCACCGTGACTCCCGAACCGGAGGAACACTTATTTTCGTACGATGACCATCGTGTAGTATGAGCACACCCGGATCGGTAGCGGGAGGTGTGGAACTAACTGTCGAAAACGTCGGCGGCATCGACCGGCGGTCGGTCGCGTTCTCGCCCGGCGTCACGATCCTCGCGGGACGCAACGCGACGAATCGCACGTCGTTACTGCAGGGGCTGATGGCCGGGCTCGGCAGCCAGTCCGTTTCGATCAAAGGCGACGCCGACGAGGCCACCGTCGAACTGACTGTCGACGACGAGACGTACAGTCTGACACTAGAGCGCGACGGTGGCAGCGTCGCCATCGAAGGCGACCCCCACCCCGCGGACGGGGACCTGGTCGACAGTTTCGCCTATCTCGTCGAGTCCAATGACGCACGCCGGGCCGTCGAACCCGACCGTGACCTGCGGGAGATCATCATGGGGCCGATCGATACGGCGGCGGTCGAAGCCAGGATCGCGGACCTCGAGGCCGAAAGCGACGAGATCGACCGACGACTGCAGACCCTCCGGTCGCTCCGTCGTCGACTCCCGGAGCTGGAGCAGCGCCGCGAGGACCTCGAAGCACGGATCGAGGAGCAGAGAGCGGAACTCGAATCGGTCGAAGCGGCGATCGAGGAGGCCGAGGGGGAGATGTCTTCCGCACACTCCTCGCGGACGGATCTCGAGGGGGCGCTCGAGTCCCTCCGCGACACCCGCGACGCGCTCGAAGACGTCCGGTACAGGATCGACAGTGAACGCGAGAGCATCGAAGCGCTCGAGTCGGAGGTCGACGAGCACGAGCGGGAACTGGCGAGCCTTCCGGACGCGCCGATGGCGGCGGTCAGTGACGTCGAAGAACGGATCGAAGCGCTCCGAGCGGACCGCGACGACCTGGACGCGGATATCAACGATATCCAGAAGATCATCCGGTTCAACGAGGAGATGCTCGACGGGACTGATTCCGAGATCGTTGCCGCGCTCCGCGACGCGGGCGGTGATACCGTCGGCTCCGCGACCGGGGACCAGGTCACCTGCTGGACCTGCGGGAGCGAGGTCGAGAGCGAGAGCGTCCGTACGACGATCGACCGACTCCGCGAGTTTCGCGCCGGACGGCTCCAGCAACTCAAGAACCTCCAGTCCGAGATGCGCGACCTCAAGACCGAGAAGGCGACCTACGAGGAGCAACAGCGCCAGCGGGCACAGCTGGAGGACTACCGGCAGCAGGCCAGTTCGGAACTGGCGGACCGGCGAGAGCGCCTCGAGGAACTGGAGACCGAGCGCGACCGCCTCGAGACCGAGGTCGGAGACCTGGAGGCCGAAATCGACGACCTCCGGGAGCGAAGAGACGATGAGCTGCTGGACAGCCACCGGGAAGCGAACCGGATCGAGGTCGAGATACGGGAGCTCCAGCAGGACCTGGGTGACGTCACCGACGAGTTAGCCGAACTGGAATCGCGTCTCGACGAGTGGGAATCACTTCGGGCCCGGCGCGAGCGAATCACCGAGAAGATCGACGAGGAGCGGTCCCGTATCGAGACGGTCGAACGCCGGGCGATCGAGGAATTCAATCGACACATGGAGACCGTTCTGCGAGTGCTCGACTACGGCAACCTGGAGCGGGTGTGGATCGAACGCCGGCAGAGCGCCGACGCTTCCGAAGATTCGACACTCACACTCCACGTGGTTCGCGGTACCAGCGACGGGGCCTCTTACGAGGATTCGGTCGCCCACCTGAGCGAGAGCGAACGGGAGGTCACCGGACTGGTGTTCGCGCTGGCGGGCTACCTGGCCCACGACGTGCACGAGGTCTGTCCGTTCCTCGTGCTCGACTCGATAGAGGCCATCGACTCCGACCGCATCGCCCGGTTGATCGAGTACCTCTCCGAATACGCCGAGTACGTCGTCGTCGCGCTCCTGGAGGCAGACGCTCGTGCCCTGAGCGAGGAGTACGAGCGCATCGGGATGAGTTGAGAAACTGTCGCCTGTTTTCACCGACGCTCTCTCAGACCGTCGCGTGCCCGGACCACTCTCGGTGACCACGACCAGAGACCCCGGCTACCACGACCAGAGACCCCAGCGACCACGACTGAAGACCCGACCTCCTTCCCAATTCGGCTCTGTCAAATACACTCTCGTCAGCGACAGACCAGTCACGTCGAAAGCCGACCGGCCGGCGGTACCGACTACTTCACGACTGAACCGGCCGGTGTCGACCTGACTGACGCCTGTACCCGGTTTTCCATCGTGGTATTCAGTCTCGGAACCACACTCCCCTCCGGACGACGGTCGCGCGTACGTCCCCGCAGTCTCCCCTGTACTCTGTGGCCCTGCGATCGCCGCGACTGCCTCCGACGCCCGTCACCGTCCACCAGCAGCAATAACATGATCGACAATTAAGATTTGGCTCTCACAAACGCAGATTTACCGTAGCGGCGCCGCCCTTCGGCCGGTACCGGTAACGCCCGGATGTAGAGTCTCGAAAGCAGCGATTGGATCTCTTTCCGGCGGGGACGACCAGGTCGAGGACGACGAACTCGATGGGACCCGGATTCCGACCGACGATTCCCGGGTATATTACAGTAATAGTACTGGAATCTGTTGGCATCTACACCGACGATCTCACGTGGAGGGTGCCAATAGAGAATTACAGTGCTAGTACTGGAAGCGACTTAGCGACCGACCGGAACTATTCCGCCTTCTGACCAGTTGGTGCAGACTCTCCCTTCCATTTGTACGAATGTAATGTGCCGGTGGAGGTCTCGTGGAGCAGGGTCGAGGGCGCACGATCTCAGGTTCGAAGGGTCGAGTCGCACACTCCCAGATCTGTCCCCTTACGGCCTGATTCGTCGTGTTTGTACTATCTTCGAGAGCAGCGGCAACTATTGCGACAGTTTTTGACTCTCCCAAATCCACTGTTCGACTGTAGCGACGGACCTGGGGTCTCGGCTCGGACTCTGTACGTCGTTCGAATAGCCCGGTGTTGACGGATCGGCGGAGAAGCGACTCGGCAGATTGCCGAGGGCGTAGCGCTGCGATTCAGCCGTGGTTGTCCGATAGCTATCCGGTTCTCGTTCGTCAGGAGACGGTTCGACTCTGCGTTCTGGCTGCTTCGCTCGTCACGAGACAGGTGGTCTGGACCGTCGACCGGGCCCGATATTTGACTCTCGCAAATACTGGCGGGGTTGCGCGAACGCCCCTCCGGCCTGGCGTCGCGTGGTCACGGCCGGCGACTGCTCGCGGCGGAGCGACAGGCCACAGGTGTTTATCTATCCGGCGGTTCCTACTTCTCTCACGGATATCCAGCTACTCATGACTCTCACGCGACGGAGATACCTGTCGACCGTCGGTGCGCTCTCGGTGACCGGCTGTTCCGCGCTCCCGCCCGGGTTGGGCGGCTCCGACGGGACCGAGGTGTCACTGCTCCTCAACTGGAAGCCGAACGGGCTCCACGTCCCGTACTACGCGGCGAAGGCGCGGGGATTCTACGAGGAAGCCGGTCTCGCGGTGTCAGCGATCACTCCCGGTGACGGGTCCGACTTCGCCGCGAGGCAAGCGGGACTGGACAACGTCCCCTTCGCGATCAGCAGTTGCGACCAGGTGCTCAACGTCAACAGTCGCGGCCTCTCGCCGGTTTCCGTGGGCGTCGTGATGCAGTTGAGCCCCGTCGTCGTGTTCGCGACGCGCTCGGGGCTTGGCGAACCGTTCACCGACGTCGGCCAACTCGCCGGGAAGCGGGTCGGAACCGGCCCCGGGATGGTGCGGATCATGACGGAACTGCTCCTGGATCGGGCGGACCTCCGTTCGGAGGTCGACCTGACGGACACGGGATACGGAACGGTACAGCAGCTGCTCGCGGGAGACATCGACGCGGCGGGGGGCGTCTTCGCAGACGCGGTCGCGGCCAGAGCGAACGGCGCGACGGTCGACGCGATCCCCGTCGCCGAGACGATTCCGTCGTACGGTCACGTCGTCGTTACCAGCCAGGACTACGCAGACTCGAACCCCGACGCCGTCCGGTCGTTCCTCAGTGCGACCGCTCGCGGTGCCAGCTGGGCCCGACGCAACCCTGAGGGCGGCGTCGACGCGCTCGTCGACGCGAACGGCGCGCTCGCCCAGTCGCGGGCCCAACAGCGGTCGATCTGGGAGACGCTGGCGACGCGGTTCATGGTCTCGGAGGCAGTCGCGACCCACGGATGGGGCTGGAGCGAACCCGGACCCTGGGCGAGGACCGCGACGATGCTCGCCGAGGCCGACTTCCTCGGCGGCGACGTCGACTCCGACGCGGTCTGGACGAACGCGTACCTGGACACCGACGCCCGCTACGTGACCTCCACGTCCTCGGCCGGTGACCCGGAGTGACCCTCGCTCGATTCGGCGGCAGCCTGTCCCGTGCGTTCGAGGCCGTCTGGCCGCCGCTGCTGGTGTTCGGAGGACTGGTCGCGACGTGGCAGGCGGCCGTGACGCTGACCGGAGTCCCGACGGTCGTCGTCCCGTCACCGGTCGACGTCGCCGCGGCCGCTGCGAGTTCGGCGCCCTCGCTCCTCGGAGCCGGGGCGACCACCGGAACGACCGCTGCGCTGGGTCTGTTCGCCGGCACCGTCGCGGGGCTCTGCCTCGCGTTCGCGATGGCCGCGTCGCTGACGGCCGCTTCCCTCGTATACCCGTATCTGGTAGTGCTCCGGGTGGCGCCGCTCGTCGCGTTCGCCCCGCTGGTGTTTCTGTGGTTCGGGGAAGGGATCGCGACCCGCGCGGCAGTGGTGGCGACGCTGACCACGTTTCCGGTCGCGGTGGCCTCGCTCGACGGTCTGCGCTCGACGCCCCCGGCGTATCTCGAACTCGCCCGGTCGGTCGGCGCCCCCGCTCACGAGATCTTCCTCCGCGTCCGGGTGCCCGCGGCGGCCGGGAGCGTGTTCGCGGGAGTCAAACTCGCAGCGGCGGTGAGCGTCACGGGCACCGTCGTCGTCGAGTTCCTGACGCTACAGGGGGGACTGGGAACCCGCGTGGTTCGCGCGTCGACCGCCCTCGACACCGCCGGGATGTTCGCGGCGCTGTTCGCGCTCGCCGGTCTCGGTCTCGGGTTCTACGCCGTTCCGGCCTCCATCGAGCGCGTCGCCTCCCGGCCGGGGAACGAGTGACGGCGGTGGTCGGGGTCACTGCGTCCAGAGTATCCGCCGTCCGACGAGCGCGACGGCCCCGTACAGTCCGACGCCGAGACAGACGAGGACGACCACCGCGGCGAGCATTGCGGCGACCTGTACCGTCTCCGATCCCAGGAGGACCAGGTAGCCGAGCCCGGTCGTCGCGACGACCCACTCGGCGACGACCGCCCCGACGACCGCGAGCACGACCGCCTGCTTCGCTCCCGCGACGACGTCCGGGAGCGCGAACCTGAGGTCGACCGCGAGAAGGGCGCGGAACCGGCCGGCGTCGACCGACCGGAGCAGGTCGCGCTGGCGCGGCGGGACCCGGTCGAAGCCGGCCGCCGTGCTGACGGCCATCGGGAAAAAGGCGACCAGCGCGACGAACAGCACCGCCGTCTCGAACCCGATCCCGAGATACAGCAACAGGACCGGCGCGATGGCGACTTTCGGCAGGACGCGGAGCGCTACCAGATACGGGAAGACGGCCCGCCGGAACGGTTCCACGTGCGCCACCGCCACGCCGAGGCAGAAGCCGGCCGCGATACCCGCTCCCCCGCCCGCGAGGACTTTCACCAGCGTCGCCAGAGCGTGGCGGGCGTACAGCTCGGGCGAGGCCAGCAAGCGGGTCGCGACGGCCACCGGTGACGGGAGCAGATACGGCGGGATCGACAGGGCCGCCGTCGCGGCCCACCACGCCGCGACGCCGACGACCAGTGCGCCCACCGGCAGCGCGACTCTCGTTCCCTGCGAACCGGTCCGCGTCATCGGTGGAGCGCGTCCCGGAGCCGCGTCGCCTCGCGCTGGAACCGCTCGGTCCGGAGCGCCGCCGCGTCCCGCGGCCGCGGGAGGTCGATAGAGAGCGTCGCCGAGACCGTGCCGGGGGGTCCGTCCATCACGAGACAGCGGTCGCCGAGGAGGACGGCCTCGGGAACGCTGTGAGTCACGAAGACGACCGTCTTCCCGGTTTCGCGCCAGATCCGCCGGAGTTCGACGCTCATCGTCTCCCGCGTGAGCTCGTCGAGTTCGCCGAACGGCTCGTCCATCAGGAGCACGTCGCTCCCGAGGTGAAGCGCGCGAGCGATGGCGACGCGCTGTTTCATCCCGCCCGACAGCGACTCCGGACGGGCGTCCTCGAACCCATCGAGCCCAACGGTCTCGAGGAGGTCTGCGGCGCCCGCTCGGTCGGGGGGTTGCCCGGCCATCCGTCGGAGGAAGGTGACGTTCTCCAGCGCGCTCTTCCAGGGGAGCAGCGCGTGGTCCTGGAACACGAACCCGATGTCCGCGGCGTCGCGGGCAGCGGCCGGCGGCTCGCCGCCGACGGTGACGCGACCCGACGTCGGCTCCTGCAGGCCGCCGACGGCGCGCAGGAGCGTCGTCTTGCCACACCCCGACGGACCGATCACGGTGACGAACTCACCCGCGCCGACGTCGAGACACACGTCCCGCAACGCGGTCACTGCCTCGAACGCCACCGTCAGGTCCTCGACGGCGATCATCGTGGACCCGTCGTCGCCCTGTGGTGCTCCCGGAGCGCGGCCGCGCCGAACTCACGCGATCGGGGCGACTGGCAATTCATTCGAGCGAAATTCCGTGGAACACACTGATAAATGTACTGTCCGTCGCGGTGAGTACTGTTCTGTGGGATCGGGACGGTGAGTCTCAGGGGCTCGGGGGCTCGATAGCGGGTGTTTCCCCCTCGACGGTTTCGATCCGTTCGCGGAGTCGGTCGCGCAGTTCGTCGGCGACGTCGCGGTATCGGTCGTGTCCGGCGAGGTTCCGCTGCTGGTACGGGTCGGCCTCGAGGTCGAAGAGGTACTGTTCGACGTAGCGGTCGCTGCTGGGCGCGTCGGACCCGTTCATCTCCGGATCCCGGACGACGTACGTCCACCGGTCGGTCCGGAGCGCCCGACCCACCTTCGACTCGCTTATCTGGACGAACACGTCCTCGCGCGATTCCCCTCCGGAGACGACGGGCAGCAGGCTCTCGCCCTCCATCGCCTCGGGGACCGCGACGCCGGCGGCGTCGAGCAGCGTCGGCGGGAAATCCACCAGTCCGACCGGGTCCGAGACGACCTCGCCGCGGTCGAACCCCGGACCCGTCACGACGCCCGGGACCCGCGCCGCGCCCTCTCTGGCGCTGCGCTTGTACCCCTCCGGGTGAGCCTCGAACAGACACCCGTGGTCGGAGGTGAACAGGACGATGGTGTCCTCGCGGAGGCCGTCGCTTTCGAGCGCGTCGAGGAGTCGGCCGTAACACTCGTCGATGCGGCGGCACATCCCGTAGTAGTCCGGGAGCGCGTGCTGCCAGTGGCCGGGCTGTCCCTCGAGGTCCGGGGGGACCCAGTGTTCGCGGAACCGGCGCGCGTAGCCGTCCGGGGCGCCGTAGGCCTCGTTGTAGTCCAGGTCGTTTTGCTGGTGGGGCTCCAGAAAGGAGAGAAAGCAGAAAAACGGGTCATCCCTCTCCCGGCGGACGAACTCCTCGGCGAGGTCCGTCATCGCGTCGACTCGATAGCCGTCGAACGCGACCCGGTCGCCGTCTTCGTCGTAGATGACGCCCTCGTACGGGTGCGAGGTCAACTCGATCGCGTCGGCACCCCGCCAGTAGTTGTATCCCGACCGGGTGTCGGGCGGCGACGGGTCGGTACCGCTCCCGCCGAGGTGCCACTTCCCGACGTACCCGGTGTCGTAACCGGCGTCCCGGAACGCCGACGCCATGGTCCGGTCGGCCGCGAGCGGGATGCCGTTCGACCAGACCCCGTGCGTGGTCGCATACTGGCCAGTCTGGAGACACCCGCGCGCTGGCCCACACACCGGCTGGTTCGAGATGGTCTGGTCGAACCGCGTCCCGCGTTCGGCCGCGCGGTCGAGGTTCGGCGTCAGGTCCATCGGGGTGTACGGTCCCGTCGTGTCCCAGCGCTGCTGGTCCGTCAGCACGACGAGGACGTTCGGTCGGTCGCTCATTCCGTCTCCCCGGTCGTTTCGGTGTCCCTGGTCGTCTCGGTGTCCACGGTCGCCTCGGTGTCCCCGGTCGCCTTGCCCTCCGCGCCCATCGACGCCGCCCAAGTCTCGACGCGGTCGAGCGTCCGGAACGTATCGGCGAACGCGAAGACGTCCGTGAAGTGGTCCTCGCAGGAGGCGCCGAGCTCCTCCAGTGCGCCGGTCTCGAGTGCGTCCGCGAGTTCCTCATCGTGCCACACCGTCGCGAGCGTCACGGTGTTCTCGCCGCGTTCGACCGGGTAGTACGCCTTGCGATTGCGGTGGTCCCAGTACCAGCGCTGTTCGAGGTCGTCCGCTGTCATCCGTCGAACAATGTGCGTCCAGCTATATCGGTACTGCGGTCGATCCAGGTCGGTACTGCGGTCGATCCAGGGCCCCGGATCACTCCAGACGGGGGATGTACTCCCGGTTGGCGGCGATGAGTTCCTCGGTCATCTCGTGGATCTCGTCGAGCGTACACGCCGCGGCGGTCAGCGGGTCGTGCTTGACCGCCTGCTGGACCTTCTCACGGTCGTTTTCGAGCGCTCCTTCGATGGTGAGGCGGTGGACGGTCGCGTGCTGGCGGGAGAACGCCGCGACCGACGTGGGGAGTTTCCCGGCCGAGCAGGGGTGGAGTCCCGACCCGTCGACGAGGACCGGGACCTCGACGCAGACGTCGGTCGGGAGGTTCTCCAGCGCGTTCGTCTCGTTCGAGACGTTGAGGTTCATGCGACGCTCCGTGTCGGTCTCCAGCGAGTGGATCACACGTGAGGCGTACTCCTCGGAGCGTTCCGTGCCGACCGCGTCGAGGTCGACGTCCAGGTCGGGGTCGTCACGCTCGGCCGAGCGCGCTTTCCAGCCCTCGAGGTACGTCGCCGTCGGCACTCGTTCGGCGTAGTCGGTGCCGGTCATCGCGTCGATGGTCTCCTTGTCGGTCCGGAAGTACGGCACGTACTCGGACATGTGGTGGGACGACTCCGTGGGGAAGTACCCGAAGTGTTTCATCATCTCGAAACGGACCGTGTCGCGCTCGTAGGTCTCCGGATCGGTCATCGCCTCGCGGAGGTCGGGGTAGATGCTCCGTCCGTCGTGTTCGGCCTCGAGGAACCACGCGACGTGGTTGACCCCGGCCACCCAGTAGTCGAGGTCCTCCTCCGGGACGCCCGCGTAGTCGGCCAGCGCGCTCGCCGTGTGGGGGACGCTGTGACAGAGCCCGACGGTTTCGACGTCGGTCGCCTCGAACAGCGTCTGACAGAGGATCGACATCGGGTTGGTGAAGTTCATCAGGAGCGCGTCCGGACAGACCGCCTCGATGTCGGCCGCGATGTCCAGTAACGTCGGGATGGTCCGCAACCCGCGGAAGATCCCTCCGGGGCCGATGGTGTCGCCGATGGCCTGCTCGACGCCGTACTGTTCGGGGATCCGGATCTCGTTCTCGAACGGTTCGGTCCCGCCGACGTTGATCATGTTCAGGACGTAGTCGGCGCCCTCCAGTGCCTCGACGCGGTCGGTCGTAGCGGTGACGGTCGCGTCGAGGTCCTCGTTGTCGACGATGGCGTCCGCGACGCGGCGCGTCTGTTCCAGACGGTGTTCGTCGATGTCCATGAGGGCGATCTCGCTGTCCTCGAGCGCCTCGAACGACAGGATGTCGCCGACGAGTGTCGTCGAGAATACCATACTCCCGGCACCGATGAACGTGATCTTCGGCATGAACCATACACGCCGGTCCACTGTATTAAACGTTCAGAATCGGGCGGCGGCGGACGGCCGTCGACGGTCTCATACGGTCGGTTGTAAGTCATTTCCGGGATTCGCCGGACCACCCGGCGAATCACCGGTACATCGTTACAACCGACCGTATCAGCGGACGCGGTCGTAGACCGGGTCCGTCGCGTCCTCTCCCCACCGCTCGACGACGGCTTCGAGCGCGGCGTCCGACTCGGGGTACTGCCCCTGGTCGTCGGTCTCGTCGATCCACTCGCGAAGGAGTCGTCGCAACCGGCTCAGCGCCTCCCGGTGTTCGCGCTCCGGCGACCCGACGAGGTTGTCCGTCTCGTGGGGGTCGGCCTCGAGGTCATACAGTTCCTCGGCCGGTCGGTCGTCGCCGACGAACCTGGACTGGACCGCGTCGAGGTCCCCCGACGCGTGCAGTTCCTTCAGCAACTCCAGGTAGTCCCGCCCGTCCCGGTACTGCGGCTGGAGGTAGGGTCTGTCGGGCATGAAGTTGCGGATGTACTTGTACCGGTCCGTGACGACGGCCCGGATCCGGTCGATCGTGTAGTCACAGCGGTCGCGAGCGGCGACGACGAACTCGCGGTCGAACGCCGGGTCGAACGCGTTTCGCCCTTCCATCGTCGGTGGGACGTCGATCCCGGCCAGCGCGAGCGAGGTCGGGCCGATGTCGATGCCGCTGACGAGGTCCGAGCGCGACTGCCCCTCGGGCACGCCGGGCCCGGCGACGACGGCGGGCACGCGGATCCCGCCCTCGTAACAGAACTGCTTGTGTCGCGGGAGACGCATTCCGTGGTCCGCGAAGAACCACACCACGGTGTCGTCGGCGAGTCCGTCGTCTTCGAGCGCCGACAGGATCCCTCCGAGTTCGCGGTCCATCTGCTGGATGGTGTCGTAGTGCGCGGCGATCTCCCGCCGATATATCGGGTGGTCCGGGTAGTACGGCGGGACTTCCACCGTCTCCGGGTCGACGGGGTCGATGTCGTCGTCGACCGTCGCCTTCCCGCCGCGTAGCTGGATCTGGCCGAAGAACGGCTGTCCGGGGTCGCGACCGTACCAGTCCGTGTCGGCGCCGCCCTTGTAGCCGGCGGCGGTCTCTGCTCCCTTGTGGTCGACGCCGGCGCTCCGGTGGTAGAGCATCTCGTCGTTGTCGACGAAGTTGTAGTGGTTTTTCCCCTCGTTGAAGGTGTAGTAGCCGGCCGACCGGAAGATCTCGGGGACGGTTCGGACGCCGAGATGGGTCGGGTCCCAGGTCTCCATCTCCTGGCCCCGGAACCGGTCGAAGGAGCTGTAATGGTTGTGTGCGCCGATGGACGTCTGGTACATCCCGGTCACGACGGCCGACCGCGACGGCGTACAGACCGGCGCGGTCGAGTACATACGCTCGAAGCAGACGCCATCGTCGGCCAACGCGTCGATGTTCGGGGTCTCGACCGTGTCGTCACCGTAACACCCCATCCAGGGATTCACGTCGTCCATGAACACCCAGAGCACGTTCGGTCCCGACCCGTCGCTCTCGCCGGCCCCGCCGGCAGAAGTCCTCGCACCGCTGGCACTGCTCGAGTGAGTCTCGTCTCGATCTGGCATAGTCGTATCCCGCTCCTCGTGGAAAAAAGCGTTCCGGAAGCCGGGACCGTCTCGCGGGGCCTCGGAACTGTCGGGAGCCCCCGGAGCCGCGGAGCTGTCGGGACTGCCCGGAACCACGGAGCTGTCGGGACTGCCTGGAGCCGTCAGGAACGGGAGTCGCCCGCGTACCACGCTGCCGGGAACAGTACGCTTTTCACTGACGGTCTGAATCGTTGGATCGATGAGCGAATACACGGCGGCAGTCATCGGTACCGGTCCCGAACCCGACAACATCGTCTGGGGCGAGAGCGCCGCGATGGCGTACCGACACGGCAACGGATACCGGACACTGGACCGGAGCGACCTGGTCGCTTGCTGTGACATCGTCCGCGAGAACGCGGCGGCGTTCGCCGCGGAGTTCGACATCCCCGAGGAGAACGTGTTCGAGGACCACGAGGAGATGCTTCGGACCGTGGAACCGGACGTCGTTAGCATCTGCACGCCGGTCCCGACCCACGCCGACCTCGTCTTGAGCACGCTGGAGACCGGCGTCCCGCAGGCCGTCCACTGCGAGAAGCCGATGGCCGACACGTGGGAAGACAGCAAGCGGATGGCGGCGCGCGCCGACGAGACCGGCATCCAGCTCACGTTCAATCATCAGCGCCGCATGGGCGCGGCCTGGCAGCGCGCAGACGACCTCCTCGCCGACGGGCGGATAGGTGACCTCACCCGGATCGGTGTCGGGGGGAAGAACCTCTTCGACTTCGGCTCGCACCTCATCGACCTCGCGAACGGATACAACGGCGAGCGCGGCGCCGACTGGGTGCTCTCGCAGGTCCACTACTCCGACGAGGACGTCCGCTACGGCACGCACAACGAGAACCAAGCCGTCGCGCTCTGGGAGTACGACAACGGCGTCCACGCGTTCGCGGCGACCGGCAAGGGCACCGGCGGCGACGCCACCGGTTGTCTGGTCCGCCTGGTCGGCACCGACGGTACCATCGAGGTCAAACCGGACACGGACGGCCTGATCCGCTACCGGAGTTCCGACACCGACGGCTGGGTGACCGAGAGCCCGGAGAACGACGACGACAAGATCACGCTCGCGCTGGCACACGTCCTGGAGTGTCTGTCGACCGGCGACGACCCCGTGCTGTCCGCCGACAACGCGTTGCGCGCCACCGAGATAATCTTCGGCGCGTGGGAGTCCGCACGCAAGCGCGAGCGGATCGAGTTCCCGCTGGAGTACGGCGGCAACGCGCTAACAGAGATGGTCGAGTCCGGAGACCTCGTCCCGGAGTGAACCGCCGCCGACGACCGGCGAGTCGGGACCACGGCGACGCGCAGTCGGTGACAGGTTTATGCGACCCCGTGTCCACTGTGTCGCTGTGCACGACTATCACGTCCACTCGAGTTACTCCGACGGCTACTTTCTCGAACAGATGGTTTCGGCGGCCGAAGACGCGGGGCTCGACGGCGTCGGGATAGCCGACCACTGCAACGTGTCGGCGCGCGATTCGATGCGAGAGTACAGGGAGGCGATGGGCTTCAACCTGGACATGACGTACCAGCGCCGTCGGGCCGCGATCGAGCGACGGCGCGCGAAGGCCGATATCGCGGTTCACGACGCTGCCGAAATCGACTATCACCCCGCCGACGAAGCCGAGATCGAGGCCTTTCTCGACGGGGCTCAGTTCGATTATGCCGTCGGGAGCGTCCACGAACTGCGCGGCAAGAACGTCCACGAGCCGTACTTCGAGCGGTTCTCCGAAACGGAACGGCAAACGATCGTCGACGAGTACTTCGACGCCGTCGTCTCCCTCGTCGACTCGGGGCTGTTCGACATCCTGGCCCATCCCGACATCGTCGAGCGCAACACTGCGCTCCGGGGTCTGGCGACCGAGGAGCAGTACCGCGAGGTGGCCGCCGCGCTGGAGTCGTCCGGGACCGTCCCGGAACTCAATGCGGGACGGATCAACAGTTCGTACGGCCGATTCCACCCGAACGCGGATTTCCTGTCGGTCCTCTCCGAATACGACCTCGAGGTCACGGTCGGCTCGGACGCACACGGCCCCGACGCGGTACGCGACTGCGTCCCCGCGCTCCGGGACCGCGTCGCGGAACTCGACCTGACAGTCGCGTCGCCGTCGACAATTCTAGACCGATAACGGATTCCTGAGCGGGGTCGGAGAGCCGCTTCGGTCAGTCTGTGAGGCGAAGCCGGTCAGTCGGCGAGGCGAAGGCGGTCAGCCTGCGAAACCGAGCCGGTCGTACTGTTCGGGCGGCGCGTCGCGGGTGTCGAGCGCGTCGACGAGGAGGCCGCGCAGGCGGTCGCGTTCCTCAGGCCGTTCCTCGGCGAGGTTTTGCGCCTGTTCGGGGTCCTCGCGGGTGTCGAACAGGAGCGGCTCGTCGGCCTGCCGGTAGGCTCCACCGGTGGGGTAGCGCCACACCGCCTCGTCGGTGTACGGCAGACTGGCCACCTCGGCGTCGCCGGCTTTCCGCCCCATCTGCATCGTGGAGTAGATCGGTGCCTCGCCGTCCGGGTCGCCGGGGTGGAGGTAGGTGTACCGGCCGTCGGTGACGCAGGCGTCGCGACCGAAGTAGCCGTAGAGGGCGTAGTCGCGGTGGTCGTCGGTCTCGCCGCGGACCAGCGGGAGGAGGCTGCGGCTGTGGGTCCGCTCGGGGACGTCTGCGCCGAGACTCTCCAGGAGGGTGGCGTAGACGTCGACGGCGGAGGTGACGGCGTCGACGCGGTCGCTGTGGCCGTCGGGGTGGTGGATCAGCAGCGGGGTGTTGGCGACGGCGTCGTAGGTGGGCATGTAGTTTTTCATGATGTAGCCGTGCTCGCCGAGCATCTCGCCGTGGTCGGTGGTGACGACGACGACGGTGTCGTCCCAGGCGTTCTGACGGTCCAGGCGGTCGAGGACGCGGCCGAACCAGCGGTCGACCATGGTCACTTTGCCGGCGAACTGCGAGACAACGAACTCGAGCTGGCGGTCGGTCAGGCCCTGTTCCTCGACGGAGGCGTAGTCGGGCCAGTGGACCATCTCGGGGTCGGTAGGGTCCTCGTCGGTGTACATCGAGGCGTAGGGTTCGGGGCAGTGGAACGGCTCGTGGACGTCGAAGGAGTCGACGTAGCAGAACCACTGGTCCCAGTCGGCGTTATCCTCGAGCCACGCCGCAGTCTTCGAGAACACTTTCGGGGCGAAGAAATCCCGCTCGTCGAGGTCGTCGAAGTCGGCGACGTTGCGCGGGTAGTGGCCCGCACGGCCCGGTCCTGGATCTGCGGGGTCGGCGCCGTGGCGGTTGTCCTGGCGGAGGAGTCGTTCGTCGGGGTAGCGGGGAGCGGTCTGCCAGGCGTCGTGTTCGTGGCCGCGGACGAACTCGAAGCCGTGGTAGTCCTCGTAGTAGCCGTGGCCGCCGTGTTCGAAGTAGTGGTAGTGGTCGGTGATCAGTTTCGTGACCGCGCCGGTGTCGCCAGCCAGCGCCGGAACGGTCTCGTCGTACGGTTCGGCGGGGCCCCAGGGGCGCCAGAGGAACTCCTGGATGCCACACATGAACTCGCGGCGCTGGGGCATACAGGGGAGACTGCCGGCGTAGTGGGTGTCGAAGACGGCCGCGCGCTCGGCGAAGCGGTCGAGGTTCGGCGTCGCGACGTCGTAGTCGGTCACCCGTGGACGGTCGCGGTACGCGCCGAGGAAGTCCCGGCGGAGGCTGTCGATCGTGATGAACAGGACGTCGTAGTCGGGCACGAGTCGGGGTATACCGTACGTGAACAAAAAATCACCCCTCGGGGTGCCGGGGGCGAGGAGGGGGTTCTCGCGGATCCCACGATTCGGAACCCGGTGGCCCCGTTCGCCGGCCGGGTCGGCTGCAGGCCGCGGGCGGGACGAGTGTCATGCTGTCACACTCGTCCGGGACACACCCTCGAGCCGCTGGAACTATGTCACCCGCCGTCCCCTTCGACAGTATGCTCCCATCGGAGTCACTGCGCCGACAGCGATACGAACCGCTCCCGCTCGGGTCCGTGACGCCCCGCGGCTGGATCCGGCGGCAACTGCGGATCCAGGCGGACGGCATCACCGGGAATCTCGACGAGCACTGGGCGCCGCTGGCTGACAACCAGTGGCTCGGCGGAGCGAACGACGGCTGGGAACGCGGGCCGTACTACGCGGACGGGCTCGTCCCGCTGGCCCATCTCCTCGAAGACGAACAACTGCTGGCGAAAGCGCAGACGTGGGTCGACGGGTTTCTCGACTGGCAGCGTCCGGACGGCTGGATCGGTCCGGAAGACCCGGCCACCGGGTATTCGGACGACGTCTGGCCGCGGGCGATACTCCTCAAGGTGTTCCGGCAACACTACGAGGCGACCGGGGACCGGCGCGTCCTCGAAGCGGCGCTTTCGTTCTGTGAGTTGCTCCGGGACGGCGGACTCGAGGCGTATCCGCTCGAAGACTGGGCCCGGTTTCGCTGGCAGGAACTCGCCCTGGGCATCCACTGGGTCCACCGGGAGACCGGCGAGGACTGGCTGTTAGGGCTCGCGGCGGCGGTCGCCGAACAGGGGTACGACTGGCGGTCGCACTTCGCCGGTGACGACCGAACGTACGGCTTCGACTACCGACGGCCGACCGACGACGGGGGGTACGAGACTCACGTCGTCAACAACGCGATGGGGATCAAAGCCGCGGCGGTCGCGTATCGACAGACCGGCGCGGCCAGCGACCGCGCCGCGGCGGCCAACGCCGTCGACACCCTCGATACGTACCACGGCCAGGCCACCGGCGTGTTCACCGGCGACGAACACCTCGCCGGCCGCAGCCCCACGCGCGGGACGGAACTCTGCTCGGTCGTCGAGTACATGTACTCGCTCGAGCAACTGGTCGCGACGTTCGGCGACGCGCGCTTCGCCGACAGGCTGGAACGGGTCGCGTTCAACGCGCTCCCGGCGACGTTCACGCCCGACATGGGCGCCCACCAGTACGACCAGCAGGCCAATCAGGTCGTCTGCGCCGTCGGCGACTACCCCTGGTCGAACGCCCCCGACGCCAACTGCTTCGGACTGGAGCCTCACCACGGCTGCTGTACGGCCAACCTCCACCAGGGGTGGCCCAAACTGGTCAGCCACGCCTGGATGCGTTCCGACGACGGGCTGGCCGCGGTCGTCTACCTCCCATCGACCGTCACGACGACCGTCGACGGGACGGCGGTGCGGGTCGTCGAAGAGACGGACTACCCGTTCGAAGACGAGGTGCGGATCACCGTCGAGACGGACGAGTCGGTCTCTTTCCCGCTCGACCTTCGCGTCCCGTCGTGGGCCGACGACGCGACGGTCCGCCTTCCCGACGGGACGTCTCGGACGCCCGATGCCGGCGGCTTTCACACCGTCGACCGGGAGTGGGACGGCGAGGCGACGGTCGTCGTCGACCTGGACCCGACAGTCCGCACTGAGCGAGGGTACCAGGGAAGCGTCTCCGTCCACCGCGGTCCGCTGGTGTTCTCTCTGCCGGTGGCGGCCGAGTCTCGACTGTTCCCGGGTGAGACGGCGGGAGCGCACGCTCACCGCGAGTTCTACCCGACGGAGGCGTGGAACTACGGACTGGCCGTCGACACCGCGGACCCCGCCTGCGACATCGACCGCACCGCCCCCGGCGAAGCGCCCTTCGCGCAGACCGACCCGCCGGTCGCGCTCACCGTCGAGGGCGGCCGCGTCGACGACTGGGCGCTGGACGGGAGCCGCGCGGGCGAACTGCCCGCCAGCCCGGTGACTGGATCGGCCGCCGAACCGCTCCGACTCGTTCCCTACGGCTGTACGACGCTGCGCGTGACCGAGTTCCCCTTGCTCGAGTGAGCCCGTAGCGGGTGTTCGATACGACGGAACGCTCCTGCAGTGTTTCCGACAGGGCGCTCCCGGGGAGATTCCGGCGGAACGCTCACGCGACGTTACTCGCCGCTGAAAAGGACCAGTTACGACGCTTTCAGTCGGACGACGCGGTCGAGTCCGCTACCGAGACCGCTCCACCGGTCTCGCTCGACCGGTAGATGGCGTCGACGACGCGCTGGACGGCGAGGCCTTCCTCGACGGTGTTGATCCCGGGCGCCTCGTCGGCCGCGATGGCGTCGATGAAACGGGCGTCCTCGGCGCGGTGGCCCGACGGGTCGAGCGAGCCCGACAGGTCGCTGTCGACGAAGTGGTCCATCCCTTCGGCGGAGGTTTCGAGGAGTTCGACGGAGTCCCCGCCCAGCGAGCACCGCGCTCCCGCATCGGTCCCACGAACGACGACCTCCTTCGAGAAGTCGCGGTTACACGCCCACGCGACTTCGAGGCTGATCGTGGTGCCGTCAGCGCAGCGGACGAAGGCGCTCGCGGAGTCGTCGACGTCGAAGGTCCCCGAGGAGGCGTCCCAGCCGCCACCGAAGTCGTCCGGGTCGACGTAGTCCTCGCGCGTCCCGAACTCGGAGCGAGTGGTCCCGGAGACTTCGACGACCTCCGGGAAGTCGGCCAGGTAGAGGGCGAAGTCGATCAGGTGGATGCCGAGGTCGATGAGCGCGCCGCCGCCCGAGAGGTCACGGTTGGTGAACCACGACCCGATCCCCGGGATCCCGCGGCGACGGACGTAATCGGCCTCGATGTGGGTGATCTCTCCGAGCCGGCCGTTCTCTCGGTGTTCGGTCAGGATCTCCGCGGCGGTCGAGAACCGGTTGTGGAACCCGACCATGCAGAACGCGTCGCTCGCGTGAGCGGCGTCGACGATCGATTCTGCCCCCTCGAGGGTGTTCGAGAGCGGTTTCTCACAGAGCGTGTGGATGTCACGCTCCAGCGCCGCGGTCACCGGCGGTTCGTGGTACGCGTTCGGCGTCGTGACGACGACGCCGTCCAGGTCCGCGTCCTCGTACATCGCCTCGTGACTCTCGTAGGTGTCCACGTCGTAGTCCGCGGCGAACGACTTCCGAACCTCGGGGACGACGTCCGCGCCCGCGACGAGGTCGCAGTCGAGGTCAGCGAGGTTTCCAGCGTGATTTCGGCCGGCGCCACCGAGTCCAACGAGTCCGAGTCGCGTCATAGAGCTTTCGTCAGCGAGCGGGAAAATAGGTCTTTCGAAGCGGCCCCGGTCGGCGCGCACGCGCGGAGTCGTCTCCGTCGACTGCCTCGTCGGTCCCAGTGCTCCCGGAGCACCGGTCTCGGAGGGAGTCAATCCACGAACGTCGCGAACCCGAACCGCTCCGGTTCGTCCTTCCCGCCGAACGGGGAGTGGGAACGCGAACCGCCGAAGTATGCGACGTTCGCGAACCGGTCCGAGTCGCGGTCCAGAAAGACGAGAGCGAAGCGATATGTGCTCCCGGGATCCGGCGGCCCATCGAAACCGAGTCGGTCCCATCCGACGGCGAACAGGTAGCGAACGCGGTCGTCCGAAGCGGTGACGCGGACCGGGACGTCCTCGGGCACCTCCTCGACGAACTCCGTTCCCCGGTGGGTGATCGCGAAGGTCGAACCCAACGGATACGGCGTTCCGTCGTCCGCGGTGGATCTCCCGACGAGAAATTCGGTGTACGTCGGGGTGTCGTCCAGCGGTCGGGCCAGTCCGATCTGAAAGGAATCGTTCCTGAAGACTTCCGGGCCCGCGCCGGGAGACGTGACGAAGTCATCGTCGGCGACGACTGCACCGAACGAGAACGCTGTATCGTCCCAGCGCAACCATATCCCGCCGTCCCTGTCGGGGTCGCCCGAGGAGTGCGTGAGGTCGTTCAGCGAAACCGTCGGGTCGCCGCCCGGTTCGAACGCCGCGGGGTCGATACGACCGCGTGGAATTTCGACAGTCGGTCTGGAATCGCCCTCCGTGGGCGATGCCGTCACGGTCGCTGTCGATGTCGGGGTTCGCGTCGTCGACGACGGAGCACCGGACTGGTCGCCGTTTTCATCCGGGGCCGGTGCGGTCGTCCGTGGAGAGCGTGATTGTGCAGGGTCGCTGGAACAACCCACGAGCGGTAGCGGAGCGAGCGATCCGACTGTCCGGAGGAGTTCCCGCCGCGAGGGGGACGATAAGGAGCGGACTAGGTGGCCCGAATCCATATTTTTGCTGTTGTATTTTGACTTCATCAGCGGTCACTTGTTGAATATCCTATAACACATAACAATCACTTGTTTTCAATACCTCCGCTGGCCCAACGTCTCTGTAGAGGGGGCTGTATTGTCGGCAGTTCGTCCCATAAAGGGTGCAAACTAGTTTACCGTCGCTGTCGACAAACGGTGCCCCCGAATCACCACTTTCGGTGATTATATTCTGCATTTCGACCTGCTTATCGACTCGTTTGTCCCGTGAAACTTGCACGGCTTCGGTTTCACAGTAACACGTCTCTTTCCCAGCCACCGAAACTGAGAGATGATAATCTTGGACGTTGAGTCTATCGGCAAGCCCCTCAAATGACCACTCGCCACTGATCGCAGACTGGTTTGAGGCATGCGTTCCGCCAACTGTCGCAGTTCGATTCGAGTCATTTGGTTCCCAAATGTACTTACTTATATCCTGATTGGGCCATTGATTGACTCTCCCGCCGATCTTATTTGACGAACTAGTGCTATCTGGCTGGTATAAATAGTCCCCATTCTCTGCGTGGTTCGCGGTCAAGAGCATTTTGAGAGCCGTGTCCTTATCGCGGGCAACCACGCCCAGTGTGGACGCACCGAAACTATCCTCATCGATGACCTGGAGGTTTGCTTTTATATCAGACTCCGTTTGCCCTTTCCGACACTCTTCGTTGTCCGGATCGGAACAAGAATCAGTCACCGGGGAACAGCCACAACTCGCACTTTCGGGATCGCACTTCGGTCTCCGTTCAAACTCGCCCTCTTCAAAAATAACGGGGACCCCGTTGATCTGCTCCGGGAGTTTTTCCATTTGTTCGCTAGGAGCGTTATGATCGATGTAGAATTCGAGAGCGATGTCGGTGACATCGGAACTCCTAGGAGTTATAGATATTTTATTTACAACAGAGTTGTCAGTGAAATATGTGCGAGAGAGACGTTTGAAAACCATTAGGCGCCGACGATACTCTTTTGGAACCAACTTGGTCTCGTCGGGCTTTCCGTCTTTTCCATATGTCATGACCAGGGGCACTTGTTCGTCATCGTTTTCCGTTGCGGTTGCTTGAGCGGTTAGACCCGTTGTGGCTATCGCACCGCTTGTACCTCCGATGGTCCTGAGGACAGTTCTTCGAGTCGTCTCAGTGGTGTTGTCTCTAGCCGTCATGTGGGATTACATTGCCACACAATTGCATTATCGTATTAATGTTTCCGGTTACTATTAGCCGGTCACCTCGCACAATCTAGTCGAGCGAATTTGAGAAGCGAGGTGACCGTAGCGAGAAGTGCCAATGGAACTCGCAGACCTCCTCAGCGAGACGTTGGACAGGGCCGATCAAGACGTTTGGAAGACCGAGCGTATCCCGACACCTGTCCGGCGACTTGGGGTGCGTCTCAACGCCCCGGGGCCGTCGAGTCGGGAGACGTTTGCCATCCTAGGCCCGCTGGGTGCCGCTCGCTCTCACGGTGCAGTCTGGAAGTGGGTTCATACGCTTACTGAAGGACGGAGCGGCCCGCCGACGGCGGAGTCGTCGCGGGTCGCGTTCGGTGAGAACCAAATCGAGATCGACGGCGAAAGGAAGTGGCTCTACGCCGCCATCGACACAGGATCAAAGCTGCTGGCGGGGCAGTCAATCAAACGCGAAGCGGTGGCTGCGGCGGTTCAGACGCTATTACAACCGACATCGACCGAATCAGGCACTGGATGGCCCGACCCCTATCGAGGGGGTTCTGAACTAGACAGTGCCGTGGGAAACTGTTTTTAGACAGTCACGACAAATGGCATGACATGCATCGACGTCAGCTCCTCGTAGTGCTGGGAGCGACCGGATCGATAGCCCTCTCTGGCTGTGGCGCGCTGGTGGGGGAAGGGACCGAGACAGCGGCGGAGTCCGGCAGTCCAGCGCAGGGGACGACCGACTCGAGAGGATCGCCGTCGGATCCGGGCGGGACGCGCGCTCGAACGACCACGTCGAGTCGGACGGCGACGCCGACCGCGCGGACCGAACCACCGACAGCGACGGGGCGTCCCGGAACGGTGCCGACCCGGCAGACCGCGAAGCTCGTCACGGAAGACGACACGCCGGGCGGGAAGTTCGGTGCGTCCGTCGCCGTGTCGCGAGAGGGAACGACGGCCCTCGTCGGTGCCCCCAACGACGCCTCGCTATCGGGGTCGGCGTCTGTCTTCGGCGTCCGGGACGGGGACTGGACTCACAACGCCGAACTCTCGGACGGCGACGGGTCGCTGGACTCGTTCGGCGCGGCGGTGGCCCTGTCGGACGACGGGGCGACGGCCCTCGTCGGGGCCGAGACGGACGGTGCCGACAACGCCGGCTCGGTTGCCGTCTTCGTCCGGGACGGGGATTCCTGGGTTCGGCGGACGCGACTGCCGGCCGCGGAGACCGACGCGGGTGACCGGTTCGGCTCGTCGGTCGCGCTCTCGGCGGACGGCGAGGTGGCGGTCGTGGGAGCGCCCGGCGACGAGGACCCGAACGGACGGAACGCGGGAGCGGCGTACGTCTTCGAGAGTGGCGACGGCGACTGGCACCAGCGGGCCGCTCTCGGTGCGGCCGACGGCGGTGCGGGCGACGAGTTCGGCTCGGCGGTGGCGCTCTCGAGCGACGGGACGACGGTCCTCGTCGGCGCTCTTCACGACGCGGATCCCAACGGACGGCAGGCGGGGTCGGCGTACGTCTTCGACGTCGCGGACGGGGATTGGAGGCAGACGGCCAAGCTCGTTCCCGGCGACGGCGACTCGAAAGACACGTTCGGCTGGTCTGTGGCACTGTCGGGCGACGGCGCGACCGCGGTCGTCGGCGCCCCGGACGACGAGGACCCCAACGGGGACGCTGCGGGGTCGGCGTACGTCTTCGACGCCGCGGGCGGTCAGTGGGAACAGTCGGCCAAACTCGTACCCGACGAAGGCGATCCCGACGATATGTTCGGTATCTCCGTCGCACTCTCTGGCGACGGGACGACGGCTCTCGTCGGCGCTCTGGGTGACGAGGACCCCAACGGACACCTGGCGGGATCGGCCTCCGTCTTCGAACGCGCCCGCGGCGCGTGGGTGCAGAGATCGAAACTCGCCGCCGACGACGGAGCGGACGGCGACCAGTTCGGCTCCGCGGTCGATCTGTCGGGCGAGGGTACCACCGCAGTCGTCGGCGCACTGTACGACGAGACCCGGGCCGACGAGGACGCGGGGTCGGAATTCGTCTCCGGGTCGGCGTACGTCTTCGAGTAACGGGGCTTCGCGGCCGGCGGACTACGCTTCGAGCGGCCGGTACCAGACGTTCCTGAAGCGGATGCGGTCGCCGTGGTCCTGGAGGCGCAGCGGCGCCTCGGTCGGGTGGGGTTCGTACTCGGCCACTTCGAGGTTCGTGGTCGGGCCGATCAGCTCAGTCGCGTGCTGGACGACGACGCCGTTGTGAACGACCGTGATCTCCGCCGGTCGTTCGACAGTCTCGCCGTCGAAGCGGGGCCCGGTCCAGAAGATATCGAAGCTCTGCCACTCTCCCGGTTCGCGACAGGCGTTGACCAGCGGGGGTGCCTGGCCGTAGAGCGCGCCCGCGTACCCGTCGGCGTAGGTGGGGTTCTCGTAGTTGTCCAGCACCTGGACCTCGTAGCGGTCCAGCAGGAAGACGCCGCTGTTCGAGCGGCCCTGTCCCGTCGCGTCGACGCCCGTCGGGGCCTGCCACTCGACGTGTAGCTGGCAGTCGCCGAGGTCGGTCGTCGTCTTGATGTCGCCGCTGTCGGGTTCGACCACCATCGCGTCACCGTCGACGGTCCACTCGGCGGGGCTGCCGTCCTCCCTCTCCCAGCCATCGAGGTCGGTCCCGTCGAAGAGGCCGGTGGCGTCCGCGGGGGGATCCTTGGCTACCAGCCCGTTCGGATCGACTGCGGGCGGGTGCGGTCGCGCCTGGTCGTGGACCCGATACTCCGAGTTCGGCAGTTTTGGGGTGTCGCTGTACCCCGGTCTGTCGTCGCTCACGTTCCGATCAGCGGCTACCGGCGTACATACCGGTTTTGGTCGTGACGCCGAACCGCGGACGTGACCAGCCGGATTTATGCAGGGCGCACGAGAGCTATCGATCGAGGCGATCCTGATGAAAGAGATATCGACCGACGACGCACCGGACAGCATCGGACCGTTCTCCCAGGGTATCCGCTCCGGGGACCGCATCTACGTCTCCGGCCAGGGACCCGTCGACCCGGACACCGGTGACCTCGTCGGGGACGGCATCCGCGAGGAGACCGAACTGACGCTGGAGAACATCGAGGCCGTGCTGGCCGCGGCCGGCACCTCGCTCGACGACGTGGTCAAGGCCACTGTCTTCGTCCAGGACATGGACGACTACGACGCCGTCAACGAGGTGTACGGCGAGTACATGTCCGACCCGTATCCGGCCCGGAGCGCAGTGCAGGTCGAAGACCTCCCCGTCGACATCGGCGTCGAGATCGAGGTCGTGGCCGAAGCAACCGACGAGCGCTGATTCGCGACCCAGTCGCACTTGGGTGACGTCGGCCCGCTCGCCGTCGGGTCACTGTACGACGAATTTATGTAGCGCTGGAGTGATCGTAGTGGGTATATGAGCGAGATGAGGATCACGCGAGTCGATAGGACGCCGATCGAACTCCCGTTCAGGGAGGTCCCCGGCCGGAACTTGCGTCGACAGCTGCCACACTGGAAGTACTTCGAGATCATCGAGGTCGAACTCGAGTCCGGAACGGTCGGCTACGGCGAGGACATGCTCTACTACGGCTGGGGCTCGGTCTCGGATGCGGACGTCGACCGCGCGCTCGGCTCGAACGCTGCGGACCTTCTGTGGGACGACAGCCTCGGGAGCCTGCAGATAGCGCTGTTCGATGCGGTCGCGCGCGAACTCGGCGTCCCGGTCTCCGACCTCGTCGGCGAGCGCAAACGCGACCGCGTCCCCCTCGGCTGGTGGTGTATCGACATGCCGGCCGAGGACTGGATCGCCGAGTGTGAGACCGCTATCGACCGGGGGTACACCGCCGTGAAGCTCAAGGGGCGACCGTGGTTCGACGTGCGCGAGAACGTGGCCGAACTGTGCGAGGCCGTCCCCGAGTGGTTCGAGATCGGGATCGATTTCAACCACATGCTGCGGGACGCCGACCGGGCGCTGCCGATCCTCTCGGACCTGGAACGGCACCCGCAGGTCACGGTCATCGAGTCACCGATCCCCCAGGAGAACGTCGAGGGGAACCGCGAGCTCGCCCGAGCGCTCGACGTCGACCTGGCCCAGCACAACGGCCGACCCGCGGAACTGTCCGAGCTGACACAGCTCCAGACGGGGATGGCCGAGAAGTTCGTTCTCGGCACCGGCGGCCCCGCGAAGATCCGCCGCGAGGCCGGGCTGGCCGACACCGTGGACATGCCGTTCTGGATCCAGAACCTGGGCGTGCTGACGGCAGTGTTCTGGGCACACCTCGGCGCCACGATGGCGGAGAACACCCAGCCGAACGTCTTCTGCAATCACCTGTTCGCGGAGTCACCGCTCCGAGAGTCTATCCCGGTCGAGGACGGCACGATGCCCGTCCCCGACGGACCGGGGCTCGGCTACGAACCGGACCCCGACGCGGTCGAGCGGCTGCGGGTCGAACGCCCCGCGGAGCGCCCCTCCCCCGACCGGCTGGTCGTGACCGAGTGGTCCGACCGGGAGCCGATGTACTTCGCGACCGGCGGCGAGATGGACGACCTGGCGCAGGCGGGGGAGTTCCCCTACTTCGAACCGGGTGCGACGACGCGACTCGTGCCCGACGACGGGAGCGAGGAGTGGGACCGACTGCGCGAGAAGGCGGCACAGGCTCCCGTCGAGGGCCGACCGGAGTGGTGGTGAGTCGGGATGACGGACACCGACTCCGACCCCGAACCGTTGCCGGAGAGCGGGATGCGCGGGCTGACGGACAGGACGGCCATCGTGACGGGGTCGACCCGCGGCATCGGTCGGGGGATTGCGCGCCGGTTCGCCGCGGAAGAGATGAACGTCGTCGTCACCGGTCGCAGCGTCGACGACGGCGAGACGGTCGCCGCCGACATCCGGGACGCGGGGGGCGAAGCCGTGTTCGTCGAGGCCGACATGGCGGTGGTCGACGACATCGAACTGCTCGTCGAAGCGACGGTCGACCGGTACGGGTCGGTCGACGTCGTGGTCAACAACGCCGCGGCGTGGCAACACACCAGGGTCCAGGACGGCGCTCTCGACGACTGGGAACTCGTCATGGACGTCTCGCTGCGAGCGCCGTGGTACCTGTCGAAAGTCGCGCTCGAGCACATGCCCGCGGGCGGGAGTATCGTGAACGTCTCGTCGCTCCACGGGTCCCGGACCGACCCGGGACGGTTCCCGTACAACGTCGCCAAGGCGGGGCTGGACGGGCTGACGCGCGCTATGGCGGTCGACTTCGGGCAGGAGGGCGTCCGCGTCAACGGGTTGATCGTCGGGAACATCGTCAAGGAGTACGACGTTCACGACCCCCACGACGAGAGCAACTGGGAGGCGCGTCTGCTGCCGGTCTACCAGCGCGGCGAACCCGGTGACGTGGCCGCTATCGCGACGTTCCTGGCGACCGACGAAGCGCGGTTCATCTCCGGGGCGAACATCCCGGTCGACGGGGGGCGGCTGGTCGCGGCCGCCAACTCCGAGTGGCCCCCGAACGAGGGGACCGATCCGGACCATCTCCACAGTTACGGCGACAGAGTTCCGGAGCGCTGAGTAGCCCTCCTCCCTCGCGGTCCGAGCGTCTCTTGGGTAGTGACGTGTGGCTGGATCCCCGCTCGAACTCCTACTTGTTGCGACCGACCTCCCGAAGCCTGCAGGAGAGTGACCGACCCTGTCAGAACTGTACACCGTCGTTGATCGCGTCGAGTCGGTCGCGACCGATCCCGTCGATCCTTCGTGACGACGACCCGTTCGCGAGTAGTCCTGGGTGTCTCAGGCGCCGGGGGCGAGCAAGATCTTTATCCCGTCCTGGGACCGCGCCCTGTCGAAGCCGGTTCGCCACTCCGAGAGCGGCAGTTCGTCGGTGACGAGCGCCGAGACGTTCAACTCGCCGTCGATCATCGCAGGGACGGCACCCTCGAGCGTCGCGTCGCTGCCGCCCCACTGGCCCCGGATGTCGAGACTGTCGTACGCGACCCGGTGCATGTCGACGTTCCACGGGCCGTCGCCGAGGCCGCTGCAGACGACGCGACCGCCCGAATCGACGTGCTCGACGGCGGCCTCGATGGCCGGCGCCGCCCCGGAGGTTTCGAACCAGACTGACGGCGGGTTCTCAGCGATGGCTGCCAGCGCCTCGTCGCCGAACACCGCCGTCTCGTCGGCACCGAGCTCGGCCGCGGTCGGCAGGCGGACTTCCTCGTCGGACTCCGTTCCGAGGACGGTGACGTGCTCGGCACCGTCCATGCTGGCGACGTTCGCCGTGAGCAGACCCATCGGCCCCGGGCCGGAGACGACGACCCGCTCGCCGGGGTCCATCTCGGCCGTCTCGCGGACCATCGTCATCGGGACGCGGATCGGCTCGAAAAACGTCGCCTCGGCGAAGGACAGTTCCTCGGGAATCGTCCAGACGTTCTCGGCCGGCGCGCGCATGTACTCCGCGAACCCGCCGTCGGCGTCCACTCCCGGGAAGGGGTTCCAGCTATGCCGGAAGCCGACACGGTCGCCGACCTCGAGGTGGGTGACGTCGTCGCCGCGTTCGGCGACGGTACCGGCGAACTCGTGCCCGATGACGACCGGCGGATCGCACGGGTGGGTCCCGGATTCGATGTGCAGATCGCTGCCACAGATGCCACACAGTTCTGTCTCGACGAGGACGTCCGCGGGTCCGATCGTTGGTCGGGAACGGTCCGTAAACTCGAGCGGCCCCGCTACCGTTTTGACGAGCGCGTCCATATCTGTGTAGCCATGTCGACGGGGGTTGTATATCTGTCGCAGTGAGCCGGTCCGCACGACGGCGGCCGCCGCAGCGGGGGTTCTGAACGGGAGGGTGAACGGAGTCGCCCCTCGCGGGGTCAGTCCGTCAGGAGGTCCACGACCCGGTGGTAGCCCTCCTTCGGTCGGCGGTACTCGTCGACGATGCCCTTGTTGTTCTTCACTTTCGGTCGCTTCAGGAAATTCCGGCTGTCGGTCCGGGTGTCGCAGAACTGCCAGATCGTGAAGCCCGCGACGTAGTCGGTCTCCCGGAAGGTCTCGATGGCGTCGACGAGGAACGACGCTTGGTACTCCTCGCTCCACTTCTGGGCTTCGCGGGTGTGCTCGCCGTAGACCGCACCGGCGCCGAACTCGGTGAAGACGATCGGCTTCTCGGGGAAGTCCTCGCGGATAGTCGCGACGACGTTCGCGTAGTCGCCCGGTTCGTACCAGCCGGGGTAGGCGTTCGCGCAGATGAAATCGACGTGCGGCAGGCAGCGGTCGTCGCCCCACCGCTTCTGCCCGTTCGGATGGTACCGGTTCGACGCGAGCGTCACCGGGCGGTCGTCGCGCTCACGCGCGAGCGCAGCGAGTTTGGCCGTCACGTCGGCCACCCCCTGTTCCTGGTTTTCGCACTCGTTCGTGAGGCTCCAGGCGAGGACCGACGGGTGGGTCCGGTCGCGCTCGATCATCTCCGCGAGCATCGTCTTCGCCCGGTCGAGAACCGACTCGCGCTCGAAGCGCTCGGTGTCGAACTGCCAGAGCGGGATCTCCTCGAGGACGAGGATGCCCCGCCGGTCGCATAGATCGAGGAACCGCGGGTGATTGGGGTAGTGAGCGGTCCGGATCGCGTTCATGCCGGCGTCCTCGATCAGGCCGAGGTCGAGTTCCTGCAGCCGCAGCGGCTGGGCGTGGCCCCACTCGGGATGGTCCTCGTGGCGGTTCACGCCCATGATTTCGACAGGTTCGCCGTTCACCAGGATCGCCGTGTCGGTCACCGCGACCGAGCGAAAGCCGACTTTCTCGCGGCGTTCGTCGCGTCGGTCACCCTCTCCGACCTCGGCCACGACGTCGTAGAGCGTCGGGTCCGCGGGCGACCACCGGTCGACCGAGAGATCGAACTCGAATTCGACCTCGGTGCGGCCGGGGTCGACGGTGTGGGCTCGCGTGCTGGTTCGGTCACCGATCGCGACCGAGACGTCCGTCTCTCTGGACTCGCCCTCGTTCCTGATCGCGACGGTCACGGTCGCGTCGGCGCGGTCGCCGTCGAGTTCGTAGTCGACCGCGACGTCGTCGACGAACGCAGCCGGGACTGACTCGACGACGACCTCGCGCGTTATCCCGCCGTACGGGCGCCAGTCTGCGCCGGGTTTCGGGATCGAACGCTCGTCGCGCGTGTTGTCTGCCCGGACGACGAGTTCGTGTTCGCCGGCGGCCAGGTCAGCGACCACCTCGAACGGCGTGTGGCCGCAGTAGTGATCGGCCACGTGCTCGCCGTCCAGCCAGACGGTCGCGTCGTGGCAGACCCCTTCGAACGCGATCCGCGTCGTCCCCGACTGCGGGAGTTCGAAGCGCCGGCGGTACCATGCCGGTCCCTCGTACTCGTAGTAGTCGGGGTCGACGTTCCAGGGGGCCGGGACGTCGAACCGGTCGGTCTCGTCGGGGAACGTCTCGTAGTAGCCTGCGTCTCTGCCGTCGTCTTCCGGGTCCGTGAGAAAGTCCCAGGGACCGTCGAGGATTCGTCGTCGCCGCGTCGTCGACGGGTTAAACAGCCGATGCATGGCTACGCGGATTCGATCCAGGGATAAAAAAGCCAGCACTGCGGACCGGCCGCGTGGAAGCGGTCGATCCCCGTCCGATTCGGGATCCGAGCTCGCGTTCACTGCCGCGGCGCTCCCGGAACGGTCGCTCGCGAGCACACCGGCCACCGGAAAGGCTTCACGGCTGGAGAAATAGCGTACAGTCATGACACAGCGGCCCATAGACGACGAAACACGCCGAGAGCTACTGCGATTCCTCGGTGTGGCCGGAGCCATCTCCGGGGGCTCCTCGACGCTCGCCCAGGTCAGCGCCGCGATGACGCCGCCGGACGACTCCGAGGCCCTCGCCAGCGCCGGTCGGACCATCAGGCAGGACATCGGCGATTCCCTCGACGCCGAGACGCTGCGGACCCACGCCGACTCGTTCGCGAGCGCGGCGAGCGCGCTCGGCGACATCGGAGACAGGGGCGTCCCGGAGACCCAGCGCGAGGACTTCGCGCCGGTGGCGTCGGCGGGCCGTCCGATCGTCGAGTACCTCGAGAGCGAGGGGTTCTACGCGACGACGAACGACGACCTGCCGGAGTTCTCGACCGACTACATCGACGACAGCGTCGCGCGATTCGCGAGCGAGGAGGCCCTCGCCGCGCCGCTCGCCGACCTCGGGTTCGCGGACGGGAGCGGCGTCGACATGCTGGCGACGGTCGTCGACAAGTCCGCCGAGATCGCGGACCAGCACTGGATCGGTAACGACCGCGTCGACCGCGAGATGATCAGTCCCGGCGACGTCGTACCCGACCCCACGCTCGGCTGTCACGAGGGGTCGCTCCTCTGGCTGCAGGACATCGACGAGTACCTCTGGCAGAACGCCGTCCTCGTGACCGAGGACGTCTACGCGGACGCGGTGTGGTACGCGCGGGCGATGGCCGCGGGCTTTCACCTCGTCACCAGCGGCGCCATCGCGGCCGCCGAGGACGACGGCACGTACGACGACGAACAACTCGCCGCGCTGCTGTCCGTCGGGTTCGCGGGACAGACGATCTGCGACCCGGGCATTCTCCAGGAGGTCTACTGGCTCCGCGACGACGAGCGTGCGTCGCGTCGCACGGACCTGAGCCGCGCCGAGGTGTCCTGGCGATGAGCCGCGGGGCAGACGGCCCGTCCGGCGGCATCCCGGACATCGATCCCGGCCCGCTGTACGACCAGGACGAGCACTACCTCCGCGAAGAGGCCCCCGGTGAGGACGTCACCGACGAACAGCTCCGTGCGGACGCGACCAACCCCGAGGGGTGGCTCCACTACAACAAGGGCCCGGAGATGCACGGCTTCTCGCCCGCCAGCCGTCTCCGGCCCGAGAACGTCGACACCTTCGAGGAGCAGTTCGAGATCGAGCTCCCCTCGACGATCTACCAGTGCAACCCGACAGTCGTCCCCGGCGACCCGCCCGTGATGTACGTCGGGCTCGGAAACATGTCGGTGTACGCCATCAACGCCCGCACCGGCGAGAAGTACTGGAAGTTCGGCTACAGCCTGGAGAACTTTCAGGGCGTCAGCGGCCGGACCCGCGGCATCGCGGTCCGGGGGGACACGGCCTATCTGGCGGCGACGGACCTCCGGCTAGTCGCGATCGACCGCTACACGGGGGAGTTCCAGTGGAAGACGTGGCTGCTCTCGGACCGCCAGCGCGAACACGTCGAGCGGCCGGAGAAGATATCGCAAACGCAGGCCCCGGTCGCCTACGAGGGGACCGTCATGGCCGGCCAGACCGGAGAGGCCGGGGTCTTCGGGGCGCTGCTCGGCGTCGACGCCGAGACCGGCGAGCTCGAGTGGGGCAACGACATCTGCCGCCCGGAGAACTGGGCCGGCCAGTCCTGGCGCTACGGCGACGGCGCTTCCTGGATGAGTCCGGCCGTCGACCCCGAGAACGGCCTCGTCTTCCACCCCACCGGGAACGCAGGCGTCAAGTTCAACGGGACGGTCCGCCCGGGCCCGAACCGCGACGCCAATTCCATCGTCGCCATCGACATCGAGACCGGCGAGATCGAGTGGTCCTACCAGTTGCTCGCCCAGGACTGGTTCGACTGGGACTGCACGACCACCCCGCGGGTGTTCGACCTCGTCGTCGACGGCGAGCGCCGCCGCGTCGTCGCCGCCGAAGACAAGTCCGGCTGGAGTCACATCATCGACGCCGCGACGGGCCAGCTCGTCGAGCGGACCGAGCCGTTCGCCAAACAGGGCGGCGACGACCCCGACGACCTCGAGTTCCTCTCGATCCCCGGTCTGGGCCCGCAAAACGAGAAGTTCATGTGGCCCGACGACTCGGGCGGCACGAACTGGAGTCCGGACGCCTACAGCCCCCAGACCGGGCTCATGTACCTCGGCGGCAACGACCTCGGACAGAAGTTCTACTGGGTCCCCGGCTACGAGTACGACCCCGACCGGATCGACATCATCCCCGGCGGGGGCCGCGGCGAGTGGGCCAGGGAACGCGCCTGTCGGGTCGCCGCCATCGACCCGGCCGACGGCGGGACGGTCGCCTGGACGCACGAGTTCGACGTCGCCTCCAGCAGCGGTGCTCAGACCGGCGGGATGACGGCGACCGGCGGCGGCCTCGTCTTCGCCGGCGCGGCCTCAGGCGAAGTTGTCGGATTGAACGCCGAGACCGGCGACAAGGTCTGGGAAGACGACATCGGCACGGTCGCCGAGTCCTCGCCCGTGGTCTGGGACGATCCGGTCGAGCAACGGCAGTACATGGCCGTCAGTTACGACAGTGGCGGCGCGCGGATCAAGGTGTACGCCACCGAACCCGGCATCGAACCGCTCGAGACGCCGACGCCCTCACCGACCCCGACGCCCACGGCGTCGGACCCGGGGACCGACGACTCGAGCGATGATTCGAGCGACGACTCGAAGACGCCCGCGCCGGGCACCGAGACGTCGAGCGGGAGCGGTCCCGGGTTCGGCGTCCTCGGCGGGCTCTCCGGCCTGGGCGTCGCGGGCGCCGCCCGCAAGTGGCTGGGCGGCCCCGAGGACGAGGACGACGAGTCGTAGGTCGTCGCACGTCGTCGGCCACTGGTGGGGCGGCTTCCCCGCCCGTTCGATTGTCGCCCGAGGTGGGGCCGACCGAGCGCAAAGGTCGGTCCAGTCGACCCGTGTGCGGCGCTCACCAAGCACTCGAACCAGTCACGACCGACTTCGTGAGAGCGATCGCGGGCGGTCCCGCCACCGGAAGCTCTTACCCGCTGGCGTGGCTGCTGTACTCCATGCCAGAACGGACGGCCGACGCCGACACACGCCGGGAGCCGTTGGGACGCCTCGGCGCGGCCGGGGGACTCGCTGTCGCACCCTCGGGTCTCGATCGGAACCGCGCGGAGGCGTCCCGGCGATGAGCCGCGGGTCCGACCGGTCCAGCGGCGGCATTCCGGACATCGACCCCGGCCCGCTGTACGACCAGGACGAGCACGTCCTCCGAACGGAGGCACCCGGTGAGGACGTCACCGACGAACAGCTCCGGGCCGACGCGACCAACCCCGAGGGGTGGCTCCACTACAACAAGGGCCCGGAGATGCACGGCTTCTCTCCCGCCAGCCGTCTCCGGCCCGAGAACGTCGACACCTTCGAGGAGCAGTTCGAGATCGAGTTCCCCTCGACGATCTACCAGTGCAACCCGACAGTCGTCCCCGGCGACCCGCCCGTGATGTACGTCGGCCTGGGGGACATGTCGGTGTACGCCATCAACGCCCGCACCGGCGAGAAGTACTGGAAGTTCGGCTACAGCCTGGAGAACTTTCAGGGCGTCAGCGGCCGGACCCGCGGCATCGCGGTCCGGGGGGACACGGCCTATCTGGCGGCGACGGACCTCCGGCTAGTCGCGATCGACCGCTACACGGGGGAGTTCCAGTGGAAGACGTGGCTGCTCTCGGACCGCCAGCGCGAACACGTCGAGCGGCCGGAGAAGATATCGCAAACGCAGGCCCCGGTCGCCTACGAGGGGACCGTCATGGCCGGCCAGACCGGAGAGGCCGGGGTCTTCGGGGCGCTGCTCGGCGTCGACGCCGAGACCGGCGAGCTCGAGTGGGGCAACGACATCTGCCGCCCGGAGAACTGGGCCGGCCAGTCCTGGCGCTACGGCGACGGCGCTTCCTGGATGAGTCCGGCCGTCGACCCCGAGAACGGCCTCGTCTTCCACCCCACCGGGAACGCAGGCGTCAAGTTCAACGGGACGGTCCGCCCGGGCCCGAACCGCGACGCCAATTCCATCGTCGCCATCGACATCGAGACCGGCGAGATCGAGTGGTCCTACCAGTTGCTCGCCCAGGACTGGTTCGACTGGGACTGCACGACCACCCCGCGGGTGTTCGACCTCGTCGTCGACGGCGAGCGCCGCCGCGTCGTCGCCGCCGAAGACAAGTCCGGCTGGAGTCACATCATCGACGCCGCGACGGGCCAGCTCGTCGAGCGGACCGAGCCGTTCGCCAAACAGGGCGGCGACGACCCCGACGACCTCGAGTTCCTCTCGATCCCCGGTCTGGGCCCCCAGAACGAGAAGTACATGTGGCCCGACGATTACGGCGCCACGAACTGGAGTCCGGACGCCTACAGCCCCCAGACCGGGCTCATGTACCTCGGCGGCAACGACCTCGGCCAGAAGTTCTACTGGCTCCCTGGCTACGAGTTCGACCCCGACCGGGTCGGGGCCCCGCCGGGTGGGGTGCGCGGCGAGTTCGCCGGCGAGCGCGCCTGCCGCGTCGTCGCCATCGACCCCGCCGCCGCCGGCGAGATTGCCTGGAGCCACGAGTACGACATCGATCCGAGCAGCGGCGCCCAGTCCGGCGGGACGACCGCGACCGGCGGCGGCCTCGTCTTCGCCGGCGCCGCCACCAGGGGCCTCGTCGCCCTGGACGCCGAAACCGGAGAGAAGCGCTGGGGGGACGACCTGGGCCGAGTGGTCTATTCCTCGCCCGTGGTCTGGGACGATCCGGTCGAGGAGCGCCAGTACGTGGCCGTCAGTTACGACAAGAGCGGCGCGCGGATCAAGGTGTACGCCAGCGAACCCGGCCTGGAACCCGTCGAGACGCCGACGCCCGACCCGACGCCGACGGCGTCCCCGACGGGGACGACCTCGCCCTCGAATCCGGAGACCGACGATACATCCGGTGGATCGACGGACGATTCGCCCGGCGGATCGACCGACGAGGACCCGGAGACGCCCGCACCGGGCACCGACACCTCCAGCGAGGACGGGCCCGGATTCGGCGTCTGGGGGGCGCTCTCCGGTCTCGGCGCCGCCGGCGCAGCCCGGAAGTGGCTGGGTGACCCCGAGGACGAGAGCGACGAGTCCTGAGTGCGCCCGCCTCGCAGGACTGTCCGATCCCTTCTGCATCCGCTGCCATCCTAAATTATAAATAGGGCCATTGCTTAATGCCGTCACCGCATGTTTGGAGACAGTGGTTACCATGACTGAGGATAGCGACGACGGACGCTTCGGTGGCGGCCGTGCTCGGGACGGGAGTTCGACTTTCTCGCGGCGGCGGCTCCTGGCAGCGTTGAGCACCGGCGCCGGCGTGATGGTCGCGGGGTGTTCGGGGGGTGGCGGCGGCAACGGATCGACGGACGATCCCTCCGATCCGAACGGCGACGGGGGCGACGGCGGTGACGGTGCCTCGGGGACGCCGACCCCGACTGCGGCGCCCAGCACCGCGGTACCTGCGACGCGAACCCGGGACCCCGGAGAAGCGGTGGAGCCCGTCCTCGATATCAAAGCGATGGCCACGCCGACGGACGACTGGGACCACAGCCCGTATTCGGCGACACTGCATCCGGGCGGGTTGCCGATGAAACTGACACTCGCTCCACACGGGGCGAACGCCGGGAACCCGGAGGCCGAGTACGAACCGCACCTGATGGCGGAGAACAAACTGGTCGAAGACAACACCGTCTGGCGGGCGAAGATGGCCGACGGGTTCACCTGGCACGACGGCACCCCCGCGAAGATCGAAGACCGGTTCAACAAGGTCAAGTACGACCACCTCCGCCGGAAGAAACTGAGCGCGGAACCGATATTCGAGTCGGTCGAACTCGTCGACGACACCACGATGGACCACCAGCTTCGAACGAAGGCCCACCCGCTCGTGTTCCTCGCGTCGAACGAGCCTGCGACGTACTACAAAGCCGATTTCTACGAACCCCACCTGGAGGCGATGGAGGAGACGGGGACGGGTCGGGAAGCGTATCTCACCCACCAGGAGTTCACCGAGGTGACCGTCCCCCCGGAGGAGTGGGTCGGGACCGGCCAGTTCAAAGTCTCGGACGTCGGCGAGAACCGCGTCATCTTCGACCGGCACGAGGACTACCCCCAGCCGTATCGCGACTACCAGAACATCGAGAAGCTCAGGGTCCCGATCAGAGCCGGGGAGTCCGCACAGCGACTCCTCCTCGAAGAGAGCAGGACCGACTGGTTCAACGCCGGACTCCCGACGGGAATGGTGGCAGACGACCTCCCAGAGGGGTATGGCTTCGCCAGGAAGCGGACCACCAAACAGTACAGTTTCCGCTTCAACCACGGTAACAAGCACCTCAAGCGACGGGGCGTCCGCCGCGCGCTCGCGTACATCAAGCGCTTCAAGGCGTACACTCGAACCTCACCGAACAAATACGTCGACCCGATCCAGGACGGGACCACGCGGCACATGGCCGAGACCTGGACGTCGGACTACGACGAGCGCTCGAGCCAGTTCATCGACTACGGCGACGGCTCCGAGGCGCTGAACGAGGAGGCGACCGCGGCCATGCAGTCGGCGGGCTACTCGAAACAGGGCGGCAAGTGGGTCGGACCGGACGGTGACACCCCCTCTATCAGTATCTCGACGACCCCGTGGTTCATCGAAGAATCCCAGACGATGGCCAGCTGGATGAACCAGTTCGGGATCCCGGCCGAGATCACCGAACCGGCGGAGTTCTGGAAGAAACACAACAACCCGGACGCCGACTGGGACATGATCATCTCGTTCCAGTCACGCGGACCGAACCACCCCTCGTCGTCGTATAAGAACAGCGATCACTGGGGGACGAAGATGTCGAAGCTGAACGACGACGGCGAGCGAGTGCCGGCCGGGAACAGGAACCTGGAGTACGAACTGCCGACCGAGGTGGGTGCGACGGACCTCTCCGGGGAGACGCGCACTGTCAACATCCCCGAACTGCAGGACATCGTCACCGACCCGTCCGCATCCGACGAGGAACTCGCGGAGGCGTACAGGACGCTGATGTGGTGGTGGAACTTCCACGTGCCTGACCTGGTGGCCGTCGGCGGCCTGTTCATGCACACGGGCGACTACGATAACTTCCACTGGATGGACTGGAACAACGACGGCCAGGGCGACGCGGTCAACCAGGGCCAGTTCCAGTTCAGTCTCAACGCCGGCTACGTTCGCGGCAAGTCGGAGTAGCCAGACCCGCCATCGGCAGCGGGCGTTCCACCACTGTCCGGGCCCCTCGATATCAGGTATCTGGGTTCGACGAGGACTCGATTCCGACCTCGACTCGATTCCGACACCGACTCGATTCCGACACCGACTCGATTCCGACACCGACTCGATTCCGACCCCGACACCGACTAGATTCTGACCGGGGCCCGACTTCGACAGTCGAAACAGTTTCGTTCGTCGGCCGACGAGAGTGGCCCAATGACCGACTCTGAGCCATGCTGTGCCGCCGGGCGCGAAGAGCGATCGGCGGATCGCCCGTCCCGGGACGGTGCTGACACCGCAGAGCGGGACAGTCGACCGACCACCGAACCCGCGACCAGTGACGACCCGCGAACCGATCGGACGGTCGAACTCGACGGTGGCACGTTCTTCATGGGGACCGATTCGGACGTGGGCTTCCCGCAGGACGGCGAGGGGCCGACGCGAGAGGTGACTGTCGACCCCTTCGCGATCGACAAGTTCGCCGTGACGAACGCGGAGTTTCTCGAATTCATCAGGGAAACTGGATACACGACCGATGCGGAGCGGTACGGCTGGTCGTTCGTCTTCGACGAGTTCCTCGCCGAGGGCGACAGTGACGCGGTCCTCGACAACGTCACGGAGGCGCCGTGGTGGGTCGGTGTCGAAGGCGCGAACTGGCTGTTCAGGAACGGTCCGAGTTCGAGCGTCCTCGACGACCGGGAACTGCTGAAACACCCGGTGACGCACGTCTCCTGGAACGACGCGCAGGCGTACGCCGAGTGGGCGGGCAAACGGCTCCCGACGGAGGCGGAATGGGAGTACGCCGCCCGTGGCGGGGTCGAACAGGCCCGGTACCCGTGGGGTGACGAACTGAAACCCGACGACGAACACCGCTGTAACATCTGGCAGGGGGAGTTCCCGGACCACAACACCGTCGACGACGGCTACGCCCAGACCGCGCCCGTCAACGCGTTCGAACCGAACGGGTACGGCCTCTACAACAGCGCCGGCAACGTCTGGGAGTGGTGCAGTGACTGGTTCAGTCCCGACTACCACACGACCGACGACTACGACCCCGACAACCCGACCGGGCCGGAGCAGGGATCACAGCGCGTGATGCGCGGCGGGTCGTACCTGTGCCACCGCTCGTGGTGCAACCGCTACCGCGTCGCCGCCAGGTCGAAGAACACTCCAGATAGCTCGACCGGGAACATCGGATTCCGCTGTGTCGTCGATCTGGAGTGACCGTGTTTCGGAGGACTGGCCCGACGGCTGACCGGCGCCTCCGAAGCTTCTTTAACTCAGGGATATCTAAATGAATTTGCGCTCAGCGAGGGTACAGGCACGCCGTTGTTTCCCACCCCCACATCCACCGCACGGCACCTGCAATCCTGCTTTGCACGTCGTCTCGTCGATCGAGACGGTGACTCCGAGTACCCCGCTGGGGGCGTTCGGCTCAGCGGCCCGACCTGCCGACCGCGGGAGCTTCCACCACTCGCGCTGTCGCCCCACTCCTTCGGGCTGTTGGCTTTTCGGTGAACGTGGAAACCCGGTTCGAGTGCCGTCTGTGTCTCCGCCCATTTTCTGACGGTGCTGTCTTGACGCCACGCTCGAATCGCGGGGGCGGGGCCGACCCGGCGGTCAGTTGTGCAGCGCCGTCACCTGGACGGTCGACAGCGAGAGCCGCTCGGTGCCCGAACTCTCGCTCGCGTCGACGGCGATAGTCGGACAGACGGGCCCGCCGAACGCGAACGCGCAGTCGGCGTCCTCGTAGACAGTGTCACCGCGGCCGGCGCCACCGGTCGCGACCGTCACGCCGCGTTCGAACGGTCTGACTCGGAGTTCCAGGAGCGCACCACCACCCGACGCATCGAGAACGATTCCCAGGTCCCCAGTCGTGGTCTCTTGGTCGTCCCGTCCGAACGACAGTCGCCCACAGGAGACGAAGATGCCGCGGCCGGCCTCGGTCTCACCGGGTTCGGTGTAGTGACACCAGTTCTCCGCGGTCGGCGTCGGCGCGTCGTCGCCGAACCCCACCTGAACGATACCGTCGTCCGAGATGTCGTGTCGCAGTCCGACCCGTAACCTGATCTCGCGGAACGCCTCGGCGTCGAACCGGGGGAGCGTGTAGCCGCCGACGCCGTCGCTCACGTCGAGGTGTAGTTCGCCCCGACTCGATGCGACGTCGTCTTTCGATTCGGTCGCGTCGCCAAAGCGGGACAGCCACGCCGGCGACTCGGTCGCGGCGAGTCCGTCGTAGCGGAGTCGCCGCTCGATCTTGCCGGCCGGTATCTCCTCACCACGCAAGTCGCGGATGGTCATCGGGACCCACCCCCCGAGACGGCGTCGTCGGTCCACTCGATACGCGCGCCGCCGATGTGGCCGTCGGAGGCCTCGTCACCGCCGCCGTGGATCGACCCGGACATGGTCGCGTAGAACACGTACGCGGTCCCGTCCTCGATGAGGAGGTCGGGGGTGTACGTCTTGTCGCCCTCCCAGTCGCGGGTCGGTCCGACCAGCGGTCGCGGCGGGCCGAGCACCGAGCGCTCGTCCGCCAGCGGGGCCCAGCCCACGTAGCCGTCGTCCTTGTCCCCCCACGAGTCGCGGTCACTGACCGATCCGATCCACCAGTAGCGCCCGTCGCGGTTGCACAGCCGCGTGTGATGCCAGTCGAGACGCCATCCAGGGTCGCCGGTTGCGTCGACGGTAGTCGAGAGTCGCCGGGGGTCGGTGGTCCAGTTCACCCCGTCGTGGGAGTAGGAGATGCCCCACCCGGCGGAGCCACCGCCGCCCATGAGGTGGTATCCGAGCCAGTAGTCGCCGAAGCGATGCACCCGGAGGTAGCCGGTGTGGTCGTTGCCTGCGGTTCCGGGAGGCGATTCGATCGCGAGCCCCTGTTTCTCCCATCCCAGTCCGTCTGTCGAGAACGCCAGCGCAGTGGTCTGATTCGTCCCGAGGAAACCGTGGTAGTACATGTGGAACCGCTCGGTGTCCGGGTTCCAGACCACCTCCGGAGTCTCGGTCTGTGGTCCGGCGTCAGTGTCTTCGAAGATGGGGCCGTGGTCGGTGTACGGCCCGAGCGGGTTATCGGCGTAGGCGAGGCGGATCGAGGTGTCGGAGTGAGAGCCGCTGTAGTAGAGGTAGTAGTCGCCGAGTGGTTCGTCGACGGCCGGGACCGAATGGACGGGGACGATCGATGGCCAGTAGAGGACGTCCGGGACACCGACCTCGTGTTGGTCGAGCAACAGCGTCCGTTCGCTCACGCCAGTCGGTTCGCTGTGAACGCGTTTTTCTCCCGGCGCTCGCGCCGAGAGCGCACCGTGATGAGACATGCGAGAGAACGGACAAACTCCGACGTATAATAACCCTTCGCCAGCGCACCCAAAGCGATTTGGGGAAGACCGCTGATGTGGCTGTATGGATCGTCCGAACGTCCTGTTCCTGATGAGCGACGAGCATAACCCGCGCTTTCTCAGTCACCGCGAGGGGGGCGAACCGGTCCAGACGCCCACCCTCTCGGACATCGCCGAGCGCGGCACGGACTTCGAGAGCGCGTACTGCCCGTACCCGATCTGCGGTCCGTCACGGAAATGCATGATGACCGGGCAGGAGGTCCAGGAGTGTGACGCCTGGAGCAACGAGTCGTCCGTGTACCTCCCCGGGACGACGACGCTCCCGGGCACGCTTCGAGACGACGGTTACGAGACCTGTCTCGTCGGCAAGATGCACTTCCAGGGGACCAACCAGTTCAACGGCTTTCAGCACCGGCCGTACGGTGACCTGACGGGCCACGGCGTCCAACAGCCCGGCCACCAGCCCGACCCCATCGACCCCGACGAACTCGACGTTCAGCCGCGACGACAGGGCATCGAGAAGGGCACGCGCATTCCGGGCGCCGGTGTCACGCAAGTCCCCGAGAGCATGCTTCAGGAGAACGTCGTCGCCCGCGAGACGATATCCTGGCTCCGGGAGCACCGACACCAGCGGGGAGACCGTCCCTGGTTCCTGACAGCCTCCTTCTCGCGGCCGCACTTCCCGCTGACGGCGCCCCGTCGACACTTCGAGCGGTACTGGCCCGACAACGTCCCGGAACCGCCCGTCGGCTACGAGGGCGACACGGTGGACCATCCGTACACCCAAGAACGTCGAGAGGACCTCCAGCTGAAGTCGTTCACCGAGACGGAGCTCGAACGGGCGCGGGCCGCCTACTTCGCCTGTGTCGATTTCCTGGACGAGGTGCTCGGCGAACTCCTCGGGACGCTCGACGACGAAGGGTTCCTCGAGAACACGATCGTGGTCTACACGACCGACCACGGCGATATGGCGGGCGAACACGGGCTCTGGTGGAAACAGACCTGGCACGAGGGGTCGGCGGGAATCCCGTGGTCCGTCCAGCTTCCCGGGCACCGCTCGGGCGACCTCGACCCCGCGTCGGTGTCGACCCCGGTCAACCTGATCGACCTCTTCCCGACTCTCTGTGGCCTCACGGACGTCGCGGTGCCCGACGAGGTTTCCGGCCACGACCTCTCCGAAACCGTCCGGACCGGCGCCGAACCCGACCGTGGACCGGTGTTCACGGACCAGCTCCCGACCTATCGGATGGTCCGCGAGGGTCGGTACAAGTACGTCGCGTTCAGGGACGCGCCGGAACTGCTGTTCGACCTCGAAGCGGACCCGCACGAACAGACCAACCTCGCGCCCGACGCCACCGGTGCGGACGCCGCGGCCCTCGAACGACTCAGCGGCGTCGTCGAGGAGACGATAGACTTCGACGCTGTCGAACAGCAGCGCCGCGAGGCCGAAGCGGAGATGGAGGCGTACAAACTTCCCATCGCTCCCGGGACCGGGAACTCGTACCTGATGCCGGACGGCCGCCTCGTCGACGCGACCACGCCGCTGTACAAGCCAGACGTCCTCGCCGACCGGCCAGACCTGGTGTTCACAGACTGGCCCGACCGTGACGAGCACGCGGACGACGGAGGGGTCTGAGTGTCTCCGGGCCCGGCTGATTGCTGGACCTACGTCAGTCGGCGCGGGGTGGTCCTGGCAGGGCTGTTCTCGATCGGTAGCACCACCGCTCTCGCAGGGTGCAGCGGTGACGACGACTCTACACCGAAGTCGTCGGCGACGGGCGAGCGGACCGGGCACTCGCCAGAGGGGTCGGACACCCGAGCGACCGCGACCGACGAATCGACGGCCGTGTCCTCAACACCTTCATCGACGGCGTCCGACCCGTACTCCGATGTGCTCACGATCCCCTACGGAGCGCCGGCGATAGACGGGACGGTGGCCGACCACGGCGAGCCGTCGCTGACCCTGCGGGACGATTTCTACGACTACGAGGACGACCCGCCCGAGCAGAGCGAGGGCGAGATCTGGCTCTGGTGGGACGAGCGCCGTCTCACCGTCGCCGCCTCCATCGTCGACGACGAGTGGCACGCCGCTGCGAACAGCGGCGCGAAAATCTACGAGAACGACTGCATCGAAATCGGCATCTGGCCGGGCGACCCCGGACCGGACGACCAGTTCGACGAGGTGCAGTTCGGACTCGGCACCGAGGGCGTCCAGGTGCATCGCCTGACAGTGCCGGGCGACCGAAACAGCGAAATGATACAGAGCGCCGAAACCGCGCTATCGCGGGTCGGTGAGCGGACGGTGTTCGAACTGGGCTTTCCCTGGTCGGCGTTTACCTTCGATGTCGATCCGGGCCCCGGCGACCGGTTCGGTCTCGGGATCGGACATCACGATAAGGACTCCGACGGTGGCGGAGGGTGGCAGGAATGGGGCGGTGCCCCGTTCGTCCCGAAGACTCCCGGGGAGATGGCTGAAGCGCGACTCGGACCGCGAGCCTGACCGAACGCCGGAACCAGACCGTCTCGTCAGTGGGACTGACTGAACCCTATTCGTCCTGTGAGCGGTCGTCTCTCGTTCCCACGCTAATCCCACCGCCAGTCTGCGGGTGGAAGTGGGTAGTTTTGCACACCGAAGACACCGGGGTCTCTCCCACCCCATTCTGCTGCGCCGGGGTCCGCGGGCGGTCGCTTGCTGTCGGCGTAGTCGGCGACCGCCCTCCGCCGCTCCGGACCGTCCGGGAGATGCGCGAAGCGTCGTCCGACGAGCGCTTCGTCCGAGAGTTCTTGCAACATGGAGCCGCGCTGAGCGTAGGCGGCGCGAACCCGCTCGCGGTTCTCGGGGCGGTGGCAGTCCGCGGCGTTCAGTAGGGCTCCCTCGTCGTCCGGGAAGACGACGAAGTACGAGGTGTCGGCCATGGCCCACCCGTCGCGGGTGGCGAACTCCGTGACGACGTGGCCGCCCGCGGTCGTCTCGCTCGTTTCGTCGAGGTAAAACAGGAACACGATCCGGGCCGGGACACCCGCGACCTGACAGAGACGGACGAACAGTCGCGCCTGCTCGTTGCAGTAGCCACAGCCGGTCGCGAGCAACTGCCGGTCGTCGAGCGCCCTGTCGTTCGGGACGGGTCGCCCGACCGGTGGAATGCCAGGGTGGGCCATCAGGTCGGGCAGCACCTCCGTCAGGAGCGTTGTGGCACGTTCCCGGCGTGACTGGGACTCCGAGACGTTCGCGTCGACGACGGTTTCGTACTGCGGCAGCGTCCTCTCGTGGTAGGCGACTGAGTCGTCGGTGTACTCTCCGTAGAGGAACTCGTGTGTGTCTTCGTTGTGACCGACGAAGTTCCGCGCCTGCCACAGGTCGACTCCGCGAGTCGGTTGCCCGAGGCTGTCGGGGTCACTCATAGTTGCCGGCAGTCCCGCCGCACCGAGGTGACGACGGACCCACGCCGGTTTCCGATCTTCTATCCAGTCCGGGTGCCAGGGATGAGTCACTCGTGTGTATCGTCACCACGACGGCAAGAGTCTATCCATTGTTGCGTGTGGAGCCACGGCCGTGGATCCGCCGGGGGGCACTCTCGACTAGACATCGTGAACCGAGCGAGCGGTTCGACCGCCAAGAGACGGGGCGTCTCATACGGTCGGTTGTAACGATTTACCAGTGATTCGCCGTGCGGTCCGCGAATCCCGGAAATGACTTACAACCGACCGTATCAGAGCCCGAGCGTCTCGACGGACCATTCCGCGGCGGGAGTGAACGCCTCGAGATCCGGCCGGGTCGGGGTCCCGTAGGGCGCGTCGACGACGCTGTCGAGTGCGAGCGTCCCGCCGTCGATATCGAGCGTCGGAAAGCCCTCCTCGTGCCGTCGGTACAGGTCGCCGTGCGTTTCGAGCGTGCGGTCCTGCAGTTCGTCGGGGAGCGCGTCGAGGCCCCGGAAGTAGTGGTGTCCGTTCCGTTCGACGTGGCCGAACCCGAGACTCGCGACGAGCGCGAGGTCCTGCTGAAGGGACACCGGTCCGATCGTCGTCAGATCCTCGGCGGTCAGCAGGTACTTCCCCTCGTTCCGCTCGTTGAGCCGGGACACGAGCGCGGCGTTGACCACGCTCTTGAACACGCCCTTGCAGCTTTTCACGCTCGCACCGGCGTAGCCCAGGCGGGCTGCCTCACCCAGCGAACCGGGCTTTCCGTCGGACTCGTCGATGATGATCGGCGGCCCGTCCCAGTCGTCGAGCATCTCACCGGCCTCCGGGGAGAGTGCGATCGATCTGTCCAGCGGCTGTTCGATACAGATCAGGCTATCGACGAACTCCGCGAGCGCGTCCTCGCCTGCGAGTTCGCGCCAGAGCCGTTCCAGCTCGTCGATCGACTGGTACTGTTCGTTGGCGTCCACTGTGACGCCGTACTCGTCGAGTTCGGCGTCGATGACATCGGCAATCGCCGTCAGCCGCTCGCGGTCGGCGGCCACGTCACCGCTCAACTTGCACTTGAAGTAGCGGACTCCGTCGGTTCGGGCGTACTCGGCGAGCGATTGCGGGAGTCCGTCGGCGACCGGGTCGGCAATCTCGGCAGCGGTCAGCGGGTCGTCGTGTCCCACGGTGTGACGAACCGCGACCGACCGCTCGGGGGAGTCGGGCAGCGCTTCGGCCGGATCCGTGCCGCTCAGCTCTTCGTAGATCGACCCGGGTTCGATGCCGAAGGTCCCGTCCCTGAGCGCGTCGCCGAACGTGGTCCCCTCGTGACGACAGACGGCGTCGATGACCGCCCGTTCGACAAAGCTCACCCCGAACGACGCGAGTATCGACGGGATGCCGTTCCGGTCGGCCCATTCGAGCTGGCTATCGATGAGCGATCGCCAGAATCGAAACGGCGTGTCAGCTTCGAGTTCCAGTGACCGTTCGCAAGCCCGGTCGACGGTCTCCTGGATCCGTTCGATATCGTCTGCGACGGTGAGTTCGGGGTCCTTTTCGAACCACTTCGGCACGGCGTGGTCTGCGGCATACCCCGTCACCGACTCGCCGTCGATCTGAACAGTCAACTCGACGAACAGGTGAGGCAGCGCATCGATCGTTACCGACCCGAACGAGAACGGCATTCTGGTATGCAGGTCGGTGAGTGCGATATTCGTATCACTAACAGCAATTCCCATAAATCGGGTATCGGTGGGTTCTGTAATAAATCGTTCGTGACACCGCGACAGTAGGGGTACTGGATAGTGATCAGCCGAAATCCGGGAGATATCCGGCTGAACCGCGTTCCGGTATTCCACTGGGGAGGTCAGGAGCAGTGCTCGTCACCGGCCGCAAAGGTCATCTCAGACCACACCTGGAAACACGGCTATTCCTCGGTACAGTAACGCATTAGTATAAACTATACATGTATAATGGAATTATTATATTTTTCTAGCCGGCGATAATGTAACCGGTGGGTCGTGAGAAAGTCACTTGCCGTCTTTGGTCATCGCACCCGGCAGGCTGGATCAGTCGTGGTGGTCAGCAGATCCGACAACCGTCACCGTGTCATGCGAGATACGCGGTATCAGGGCCTATATATGCAGAATTATCGTTCGGCTGTACGGACTGCTGCGGTGCCCCTCTCTACTCGAGTTCTGTGTCTCGTCGCGGGCCTCTTCCGGCTCAGATTCCTCGGCTTCTGAGACTGTCGTGTGTGCTTCACTCCCTTACTTCTCGTATATATTTAATTACTACTAATATTGCCTGCTAAAACCTTAACTTCTGAGATAATATATGAATAATTCTGAACGAAAGCCGGCAGGCGGCCTGTCTGCTCGATCCCGACCTCCTTCGGTGATTCGTGGACGGGCCGTTTGAATATAATTCTAGAAAATCTGTTCATTACTTAAATACACTGGAAATATTTCATATAAATGCTCAAGCAGTCCGTCCGTATCATGTCTCATGAGCCGGCTACAGGCTGTTTCGTTCCCGGTACCGTGCCGCTCCGGGATCCGGTCCGTGTGGTTCAGTTCGTATACGCGATCGCTGCATCAACCGTTCTGCGGCTTGTTACACTCGAGATAACCGGAGGCGGTTGGAGTTGTTCGATTGACCTCTCGCCGGGATGGTCCGTTGTATGCAGAGCAATCGTCGGGCAGACAGCGCTACCGGTCACTATAGACAGTGGCGATACGTTCGAATCGTCACGCCCTGTCAATAGCGGATATCGGCTGCGACCTATCGATCCCCGAAATCGTTCGAAACAAACTGCAACGTAATCCCGATCGGAATCCGTCTCGATCGAGGGCTAAATCACCGAACGGAGAGGAAGGAGTGCTCCGACAGGGATTCGAACCCTGGTCATTGCCGTGAGAGGCCCAACAGTTTGGATTGGCGTTCTTTCGACTCCCGGGCCCGACGGCCTTCTATATCGGGGTCTGGTCTGCTACAGCAAGTCGTTTGAGACGGATTGTACATAAAACAACCAGCTCATTGCCGGTTCGGCAAGTGCGATTGGAAGGATTCTGGCGGTGTTTTCGGTGTCGATCATGATATGACGTCGATTAGCTGAATGCAGGGGGTAATCCCCCTTCCTCAACGAGCAGCGCAGTCCGCGCAAGCGGACAAGCAGCGCAGTAGGGAGGGGATACACCGCCGTCATCGTCTCTCAGACACATGCTAGTTACCGTATCACAAGCCCACGGGTGACTACTTTCACTCCGGCCAGCAAGGGTTGATACGTCTGTCACGTCTCTCTCGAAGTGCGTGGAATGAACTACAACTACAGGTATCGCCTCGAGCCCACGGAACGCCAGCGTGAGACGCTGGACTACCACCGCGATACCTGCCGGCAACTCTACAACCACGCCCTGTACCGCTTCACCCAGATTCCCGAAGACGAGGGCACCGTCACACAGCGTGTCCGGAAGATTCGTGACGAGCTTCCCAACCTCAAAGACTGGTGGGACGCGCTTACCGACGTGTACTCGAAAGTGCTTCAGCCCACCGTCATGCGGATTGCCAAGAATATCAACGCACTCGGGAAGCTCAAATCACAGGGCTACAACGTCGGTGAACTTCGATGGAGGTCACCTCGGGGGTTTCGCAGTTTCACCTACAACCAGTCTGGCTTCGAACTCGACAAGAAGAGTGGTCAGACCGTGTTGTCACTGTCGAAACTCGCAGATATTCCCATCGAACTTCACCGACCGCTGCCCGACGACGCCACGGTCAAGGAAGTCACGCTCAAACAGGAGAAAACCGGCGAGTGGTTCGCCATCTTCGGCATCGAGATGGACACAGACCCGCCGGCCAAGCCACCGTTGGAGGATATTGGCACTGACGAGATGGTCGGCATCGACGTGGGCATTCTGAAGTATGTCCACGACACTGACGGGACGGCAGTCGAATCGCTCGACCTCTCGGAAGAACGCGACAGGCTCGAACGGGAGCAACGGACTCTCTCACGCAAAGAGTACGAGTCGAACAACTGGGAGACTCAACGTCGACGTGTTGCTGAGTGTCACCTGCAAATCAAGCGCAAACGGCGTGATTTCCTGCACAAACTCTCGAACTACTACACTCGGGAGTACGACCTTGTCGCCGTCGAAGACCTCGACGTGAGGGGGATGCTGGAATCACCACGAAACAGCCGAAACACAGCGTCGGCGGCGTGGAACACCTTCACCGATATGCTCGAAACCAAGTGTGAGCGGGAAGGCACGCACTTCGTGGAAATTGAACCCGAGGGAACCACCAAAGAGTGCGCTCAGTGTGGCGTCGAAACCGAGAAACCGCTGTGGGTGCGTGAACACTCCTGTCCGGCCTGTGGGTTCGAGGCGGACAGAGACGCAAACGCAGCGTGGAACATTCTATCTCGCGGACTCTCCAAACTAGGAGTGGGTCACTCCGAAGGAACGCCTGTGGAGACTGCGCTCCCTGCGGACATTGCGGTTGTGTCTGCAAAGCGCGTCGTAGAAGCAGGAAGCCCCTGCCTCGAGGAGCCGCCGAAGGCGGCGAGTAGGCAGGGGTAGTTCACCTCGAACCCATCGATGAACGCTATCTGGTCGTCGAATCCGTATGTTTCCAGGACTGACACGGTACCCTCTCCTGCAGCAGTGTCTGTTGTCACGATGTATACGAACGAGGCGTCGCCGCTCGAAAGACGTTGTGCCGCGACTGCTGCCAGTGCAGTGTCCGTTTTCTCGATACGGTCTTCAGACCGGTTCGATGCACTGGCGATGTATCGACGCACGTCGTCCATTACAGCCGAAACCGTGCTGTCAGTGTACTCGATTTCGTCCGCGACCGTGACCCATCCGGCACTGATCGCGCTGTCGATCGGTGTTTGTCCGGGAGTACTCTGGTTCGCTGCCCCGCCGAGTTCCTCGTAGACGCGCTGCGGGATCACGAACGCCCCGCTGTGTTTGCGGGTGAACCGTTCGAGTGTGGTGTATTTGGCATTCTCCTGACGGCCACAGGCGACGAACACTCCCGTGTCTACGACCCACGTCGCTGCCTCGCACGGTGGTCCAGCTGACTCAGGCATTCGGACCGGTCCTCACGCCTCGTCGGCCGGCGGGTCGTCACGGGCGTTGTGAATCCGGTCGAAATACGGGTCGTGTTTCTGCATGTTGAGAACGACTTCTCGAAGTGCCTGCAGGACCGCGATAGCGAACGCGTGTTGCAGCCCGAGTTCGCGGGCAGCCACTCCTTCGGAGATGTCCCCCTCCGCGTACGGGACTGCATACGTGAGCGCAGCGGCGAGTTTCCCGAGGCCGTGTTTTTCCACCAGTAGGTCGAGGTCCTGGTCGTGCGGGATTCGCCCGACGGCTTCGATGAGTGTCGGCGTGATCGTGTATTCGTCGCCGTCGAGTCCGGCTGTGAGCGTCATCGGGACCGCAGTGTAGGTGTGGGTTTTCTGGTCGTCGTCCCGGGTCAGGACGCCCAGTTCGGCGAGTGTCCCTGCATCCGAGTACGCTGTGGTGCGCGGGATATCTAGGTGGGCGACGGCATCGTCGATCGTGACCTCGCCGTTCCGAAGGACAAAGGTGTAGAGGCGAGCCAATCGCGGCTCTTCGAGTAGCTGGGCCACTGATATGAGCCCGTTGACAGCGTGTTCCGGATCTCCCGAGGCTTTCGACATACAATTCATAATTCGTGTATTGGGTAATAACTATTGGGACGGTTCAGCCTCGATCAGATTTCTCTAGAAGACTTGTGACCCACCGAGTTCGAACCTCGGCTCGACCAGTTCACCGGAGAGTTGAACAGCGACGCCGACCGGACTGCGTTCTCGATCAACGAAGTCGAACGGATCGAACTCGAAGAGAACTACCGCTCGACGCAATCGATCATCTACCTCTCCGAGGACGCGCTCGTCACACCGGCGAACGAGCACGAAGAACGCGTCACGACACTCATCGACAGCCTCCCAAGAGAACTGTACGTCGAAGAACTCGTGACGCTCCCGCTCGACATCGATGGCGAGCGCGTCACTATTTCCGGCATCGTCGATCTCACCCACGTCACGGACGACGCCGTCGAGATCATCGATTACAAGACCGACCGCAGCGACCACGCACAACCCGAATACCGGAAACAACTCTCCGTCTACTACCACGTCTGCTCCGACTGGTTCGGAGAGATGACGGTTCGCCCGTTCCTGTTCTACACCGCTACTGGGACGCGGACACCGATCGACCCGCTCTCACTGTCAGAACTACGCGACATCGTGCGCCAACAAGACCAGCGCGACTAACCACGAATCGTTCAGTCCGAGCAGTTAGTTCAGGCTCGCATCTTTCGGCCCAGTACCACACCCTCTTCAACGGGACCGCAACTCAGCTGGGATGCGGATTCATACCCACTGTCCAGTCACGGTCGAATGCGAACACAACCGTCACTCCTCCTCCAACTCAACGAGTCGCTCGGCGAGACGAGTGAGTTCATCACGTTCGTCAATCGATGAGAGCCATCGCTCAGGCAAGTCCTGCGCACCGAACCGTGCACCCGCCACTGCACCCGTGATCGCTCCGATCGTATCCGCATCACCCCCACGGTTCACTGCCGTGACGATCGCGTCTTCCGCGCTCTCAGCAAACACCGCATCGTGAAGCGCTGTCTGGAGCGAATCAACCACATAGCCAGATGTCGAAAGTGACTCGAATTCGGTACCGTCTGCGACTGGAGCGAGCGCCGATACGAGTTCGTCAGGCGCGTCGCTGCAAACCTGGTCAAGAGCGCTCGCCAGCGGGTTCGGTTCATCGCGGAGATATCCAGCGACCGTGCGGTTCAGCACGGCACAGCCGTACGTACACCGCGGGTCAGCATGCGTAATCAGCGACGACTCCCGACTCACTTCCGCGAGTCGGTCAGTATTATCCCGGTACGCGACTGCGAGCGGTGCGCATCGCATCACGCTCCCGTTCCCCGCGTTGCTTCCTTCTGCGCTGGCCTCCCAGACCTGCTGCCCAGCCTCGTCCCACGCCTGGCCTTGCTTCAGTGCCTGAATCGACTGGCGCGTCATGTTCCCGATATCGAACGGGCCACTATCGTACCAGGCGACGAAACGCTCCGTGATATCAGCCGGGTCGAACCCCCCGCACTCGACGAGACTCCGCGCGATACACACCGATTGGTCCGTATCGTCAGTGATCGTGCCAGCCGGTTGCTCCCACGTGCCGTGCCCAACCATCTCCGTGAGCGTCCCGTACTCGGCAGCGATTTGCCCTTGCGACCGGAACTCGACAGGCCGACCGAGCGCATCGCCACACGCAAGCCCCAGTACTACGCCCGCCGCTCTATCCATGTACCTCCAGTCCTGTTACAGCCTTGTAATTCCCTACCCCTGTGGATCTTCTGTACTCGCACCAAACTTGTATGAATAGGTCTCGACAGGGTAGGTAGATGTCTGACAGCAACGGGGAAAAGACGTCCCCGCTCGACGATATCAAAGACGGGAAAGGTTCTATGAGGGTCTGTAGGAATAATCAGACAAGCTGGTCCAGATGACCACCGATCCAGACCTCAGCGAAGAGTTACAGCGGCTCCAGCGACGTTGGGACGGTATTACAGACGTTCCGGAGTTGCCGCGGTCCACGATGGACGTTATCGAGTACGGGCTGGGCAAGCAGCAACGCGCTGAAGTCTACGTAAATCGTCTCCTGTGTTACCTCCTCGATCCGGCACAACCACACCAGATGGGGACAGATTTCACGACCGCGTTCCTGACCGGTCTCCCCGATAACTGCGGGTTCGAAGAAGACCTGTACGACGCGACGGATGTCCGAGTTAACGAGCAAGTCCCTGTCTGGGGGTCTCCAGACGCGAGGCGTGACTCAGACACGTCACCGGGGTACATCGATCTCGTCCTCGACGTCCCGAATGAATGGATCCTCGCTATTGAACTGAAATTCTCCGCGGCCGAAACCGGGACCGAATTCTACTGCACAGCGTCCCAATACGACGACGAACCGATCGCCGCGTACGAATCCGGGCAGTACTATCTGTACCTTCATCAGGCTGACCAGCCAGAGGCGAGCGGCGACTGCTTCACCAACTGGACGTGGACGGAGTTTATCACCGATGTTCTCACCGACTTCATCGCCGCCAACTCGCCGCAGTACCCGCAACGCACCGTCACGCAACTCCACGACCTCAAAGACGACGTGGAAAACATCGCAGGCATGAGCCAGCAACACGACATCGACCGGGAGAAAGTCGCACTGTACCTCGACCACTACGACGCCATCACCGACGTCGTCGCAACCTTCGACGATGAATGGGACGCATACAGTCAACAGTGGGGGCAAGAGTTGCGCGACGCACTCACCGAAGACGCTGTCCGTACCGCCGAGAATACCGATGACGGGTATCCAGCAGTAACCGTTCCTCGGGGCAACGCAGACGCGGAGCGATGGATCTTCCGCGACTCCGGTGGGGACTGGCAGCACGTCTTCAAATACGGGTGGGTGCGACGCGAACACGAACCCGAACTCCTGGAGCAGCGAGCTGACGATTCGAACGACCTCCGAATCGGGTTTTACCACCGCATGAGTGACGGCAGTAACAAGCACGTCGCCATCAGCGACCGTGAACTCCGGTTCAACTTCCGCTGCATGGGCTCGAACCCGACGACCTTCCGCGACATCTACAACGACGAGTTCGACGAGCGACACTCCGAGATCGAGGACGCGCTGTCCGGAACCAACGCCGTGACGACCGGGAACAAGCGCACCATGATTCGAGGGGCGTATGCGATCGACGCGACCGAGTCGAGCGAGTTCTTCGACGCATACACTGCAGCACTGCACAGGGCCTTCGTGGACCTCATCGTGGACAATGAAGAATTGATACGGCTTCTCACAGCCGCGTTCGAGGATTCCATCGAGCAGTACCGGTGATCGGTCTCGTCGCTCTACCTGGAACTCCCCTCGCCACTCACTTGCTTGCACCTGGCGAGTGAAACTGGGAGTTCCGTGCCCCACGACAGGTGGATACGGGTAACTGACTTATGGGTCGAAGATATGTTCCTGATAGTAACAGGATGGCTGTTTTGGATGACCTCTCGGGGTTCGAATTCGAGGACCTGATGGAGGATGTGTTTCGGAATCTCGGGTACGACAACGTCCGGCAGGCCTCACGGACGGCTGACGAGGGGCGAGACATCCTGATGGAGGAAGTGGTGGATGGGACGCGGCGCGCCGTGGTCGTCGAGTGCAAGCACACGGGATCGGTCGGTCGCCCAGTCGTTCAAAAACTCCACTCGGCGGTTGCCACGTTCGACTTCGACGGGCCGAAACGCGGAATGGTCGTCACGACCGGGGGATTCACCGGGCCGGCCGAAGAGTACGCGGCCGGACTCTCGGACACTGACGACCCGTATCCGATCACCCTCCTCGACGGGACGGACTTGCGGAACATCGCTGACGAGGTCGGCCTTGACTTGTACAACGGCCGGATCGAGATCCTGTGCGACGAGACGCTTCGCCCGTTCGACCCGGTGAGCGGGATACACGCCCCGGTTCGAAACGCGCTTCAGGCCGTCGAGAACCTCGACCCGGCGACGGTTTCGGAGCCGCACGCGGAAGTCACGTTCCGGCCGGTTCTCTCGATCCTCGCCGAGACGAACGCCGTTTTCGAGACGTCAGTCGGCGAGATTCACCGCATCGACGACCGAACCGACCTCGTTGTCCACGCCGACCGCGGCCACCCGGACGTAGCCGACCCGGCAGTGAACCGCCTAGTCTCGGAGAACCGGCATGTCACGGTCGGACTCGACGACGTGACGAGCGCGTTCGACACGGTGACCGAACAACGATTCGGGCAAACCGAAACCGAGTACAAAGACTGGATCGTCGAGCGGTTGCGGGACCACCACACGTCCACGGTTACGTACACCGGTGACAACAACGTTACCTACACCAAGACCTGCGAACCGAACAAGTCCGACATTTCCGTGCAGTCGATCACCCCAGTGTACCTCCCTCAAATCCGGCACACCGTGGAATTACAGACGTATTCGTACCCTTACGAGTACTACGCCGCAGGCCCGTCGCGCGCGACGCTGGAAGACGGGATTCACCGATGCGTCCAGTGTGGCGACGGTGAAGAAGACACGTACACGTACTGCGCGAACTGCGGGAGCATCAACTGCGCCTCGCACATCAAAACTGAACGGCTCGAAGGCACGCCTGTCTGTACCGGGTGTGCTGTGACTGACCGGTTCGCGCTGAAAACGAAGTACTTCTACGATGACGCGAATCTGCAGGCGTTCCGTGACGAATACGAGGCGATGCCGATCCACCGGAAAGCACAGGAGAACATCCCACTCACTGTCGCCGGCCTCACCACGACGCTCCTCCTATTGCTCGGACTGTTCGCTTCGACGGGTGTGATCTAACCCAGTACCGGTACTGCGAGGGTATCGGGCTTTTGGATACGCAGACTTTGGCTACAACGGCTGGGAGTCGTTCTCGATATCGAGTGATGCAGTTAATTGGTGTCGTGTCTCAAGCCCCGTGTGGAATCGGTCAATAACCTCTGTTCGATGCTGTGGACAGGCAAGCACGGCAATTTTCCCATTCTCAACAGGAATCACTGGGTGTCCTGGATTGTGCGGTGCAAGGTGGCAACTCGGGCAGTTAACCCCGCCGGCCGGGCGGTACTTCAGGAGTTCCGCCGTGCCTTCAGTGGTCAACCCACAGACAGAAGTGAACTGTTCACGATGCTCATCACAGCCGACCAATGGGACAGTGAGCTGATCCAACAGAAGAAACGCCAGCGACCGACCCTCCCGTGAGTGAAACGCAGCCTCACACGCATCACACTGGACAGGTGCGGGACTCTGAAGCTCGTCCAGTTCTCGATCGGGGGAATCTGCTGGAGGCATAGGGGTGTGTTAATACTGATTGGAGTGCTACACGGGTAAACTGTGGGGACTTCTCCAATAGATGATCTGCCAAGAGTACGGTCTCGCAGTCCCAGGGTGTCATGGAAACGCTCGTGACTCCTCGCTTCGAACGCTTCTGAACGCTCAATGCAGGTGTCCACAAAGCGTGAGTCTCGATGCACGGACAGAACCAATCGGTCGTCACTCTGGACTCACGACCGCCTCGCAGGCGGGGCACTCAGCATAGATACGCATTTCACCGTCACTCGTCTCGTACTTGATCAACAGCCACGCCTCGGGAACCCGCTCGCCGCACTCCGGACACCGCCCAAGTTCCGACGCGTCACTGTTCATACCAAAGGGGGAAGGGGAGCGTGTGACAACCCTTCCAACTGGAGATCAGCTACCATTACAGGTAAATCTTCGGCGGATTACCGCCGTGTGGACACGGGTTTCACTACCTGAGGCCAGTCCATCATTATTTTCCACCTGCCAGTAGTAGCCTGAGACATGGGTATCCGTGGGGCCTTCGCTCGCCTAATGCCCGGTGACGGGACAGTGGTGGTCGTCGAGTGCCGCCAGTGCGGGGCCACGGTCGATCCCGCGACGGATCAGTGCCCCGAGTGTGGGGCGACCGAGATGTGTCGATATGAGATTAAGGAGTAACCGACACAGTGTGCCTGTCACGGAACCGGTCACAAGGTATTGCTTCCACTGAGATGGAACATACTTGCCGCTCACTGGGCTTGCGACCTAAGCACTCAGTACGGGGAAGACATTTACGAACGGGTCAATGGGTCTAGATTATGGGGTGAACAGTCACAAAACCTCGCGCTTGAGCGCGGGGATACGCCCCGTCACTGACTGACCCATCCCACCGACAATCGCAGTTCTGGATATTCTACACTAACCGACACTATTAACAAAATAGCACGCATAACCAGTTATGAAGCCAGAAATGAGTCGGACCATCCGAACCTTCGAGGCTACCATCACGAACCAGCACCGGGTTCGTGATGACCTCGACCAACTCGGGTGGGCCGCCTCGAAACTCTGGAACGTCGGTCGCTACTACGCACAACAACAGTGGGACGAAACGGGCGAGATTCCCGATGACGGGGAACTCAAAGCCGAACTCAAAAGCCACGAACGCTATACGGACTTACACTCTCAATCCAGTCAGCGCGTTCTCGAAGAACTCGCTGAAGCGTTCAACGGCTGGTTCAGTAAGCGTCGGAACGGCGACAACCGTGCCCGACCGCCCGGTTACCGCAAACACGGAGACTCCCACCCACGTTCCACTGTGTCGTTCAAGCCGGCTGGCTTCAAACACGACCCACAGTTCACCCGTGTTCGCCTCTCGAAAGGCCGCAACCTCAAAGAACACCGTTCAGACTTCATTCTGTGCGAGTACCAGACTCGCCCGGATGTTGACCTGACCGAGTGGGACATTCAACAGGTTCGCGCTGTCTACAAACGCGACGAGTGGCGACTCCAATTCGTCTGTCGAACCACTATCGACCCGGACCCACCGGGCGATGAAGTGGCTGGTGTTGACCTCGGGATTTGCAACTTCGCCGCCGTCTCGTTCGGCGGTGAATCGGTGTTGTATCCCGGTGGCGCACTCAAAGAGGACGAGTACTACTATACGAAGCAGAAAGCCAAGTGCGACGATTCCTCGTCCCGAGAGGCAACTCGTCTCGACCGGAAGCGGACGGGCCGTCGGACGCACTTTTTGCACGCACTCTCGAAAGCGATCGTCGAAGAGTGTGTCGAACGCGGTGTCGGAACGCTTGTCGTAGGCGACCTCGACGGCATCCGAAAAGACGACGAGAACGACGACGCTCGGAATTGGGGCGACCACGGCAATTTCGACTTGCACGGGTGGGCGTTCGACCGCTTCACGACACTCCTCGACTACAAGGCCGAAGCCAACGGCATCGACGTGGAGTTGGTGTCGGAGCGCGATACGTCGAAGTCGTGTTCGGCGTGCGGCCACACGGACGACACGCAGCGCGTTGAACGCGGACTGTACGTGTGTGAGAACTGCGACACGGTTGCGAACGCGGACGTAAACGGTGCAGAGAATATTCGACAGAAGGTACTCCCGAGTCTCGCCACGGATGGCGGCGATAGGGATAACGGCTGGTTGGCACAGCCAGCGGTTCGCCTGTTCGACCGTAGCGAGGGCTGTTTCGCCCCGCGAGAACAGGTCGTGAACCGCGAACCGTAATATCCCAACGCGGGTCGGGAATCCTCGCGCTTCAGCGCGGGGTGGATGTCAAGCGTCGCCGGTCGGTCCTCGCAGCGGTTGGTGGGTTCACAGCAGGCAGTCTCGCTGGCTGTCTCAACACGGTATCACAAGCCGCCAGCGACCAGCCTGAATCCACCAGCAGCACCGAACACATCCCAGATGGAACGTGGTCACAGATCGCATACGATGCCCGGAACACGGCGCACGTTCCGGATGCCCGCGGGCCACGTGACGACGCGACCGTTACGTGGACCAGTCTCGGTGAACGGCCAGTCTACCCGCCGGTCGTCGATGACGGCCTGTATCTGACCGAAGGCTGGACCGACGGGAGAGCCTTCGAAGTCGGGAGCGACGACGGTGAAATCGGGTGGGAAGCGACATCTCTCCCGCCGATGCGGTGGGCTCCTGCCCTGCACGAGCATCGATTACTCGTGGTGACACGCACGACGGACAACGTCGTCCGTCTCCACGCGTTGAATACAGAAACAGGCGATCAAGAGTGGGTCCGCGAACGCGGTATCACTGCATCCAGTGGTCAACACTCACCGACGGGCCCGACCGTTCGCGGCGGAACCGTCTACCTCGGGTCGAGTCGCGGCGTGATCGCCTGTGACGCCGCGACCGGAGACAAAGAGTGGGAAGCGACGCTCGCCGAGCACGTCATCGACACCGAGGACGGCCCGACGTGGGTAACTGACTGGGTGACGCCGGCGGTCACCGCTGACCGCGTGTTCACCTTCGATATGAACGAGAGTTACCAGGCGACCCGGACGGTCTACGCTGTCTAACGCGGGACCGGCGACCAGGATTGGACGGCCGAATTGACGCTCGCAGACGGCTGGTCACTGAAAGGCCACGTCGTCGCCGGTGCGAACCGCGTCTTCGTCTCGGCGCTGGACCCGCACATGTCGATGGGATTCGACGACGAGGAGTGGTCGGGCACGGAACGACTCTTCGCGCTCGACGCGACGACCGGCGACGTTGACTGGCAGTGGGAACTCCCGCGGAAAACACTCACCCCGCCAGCCTACGCGGACGGCACGCTCTACGTCGGCGAATGGTATCCGGACGCCGACACGGGACGACTCCATGCAGTCGATGCGAGCGACGGGACCGTCACGTGGACCTACGACACTGACGTCGGAGCTGTCCGGTATCCCACCGTCGCCAACGACACCATCTACCTCGCCCAAGGAACCGAACTCGCCGCGGTCGCCCCGCGTGCCGAGACGCCACGCTGGCGACTCGCACTCGATACACGCGCCGGCCCGCCGATCGTCGTTGACGACACCATCTACGTTCACACAAACCCTGGGCACAACAATGACAGCCAACTGCTTGCAATCAACGACCCAACCCAGTAACCGACTCACAGACCCTCAAGTCGAGAAGGACTCGTTCGAGAGCACCAGACAGACACGACGCTCAGTGCAGGGCACACATTCAGCAACTGGGGTCGCGTTTGATGAAATCACTCTCGGGGGAGGTCCTCGACGTTCGCTCGCAGTTGCGATTCGATCACCCACGGGTCGCACTGGTCGGCGCGGTCGTAGTGGACGAACTCGTCTGACACCACCCCACTGTAGCGAATCGTTGTGAGGTCGCCGAATTCCCGCGTGATCTCACTTTCGAGATCGGCGTCGGTCACGGAGAGGTCGGCCGCAGCCGCGTCGTCAGCAATTTCATCAAGTCTGTCTTTCAATGCACTCGCGTCAGCGCAGTCGTAAACGGCTTCGAACGCGAGTACACGGATGTCGTCGGCGTCCTCGATGTCGTCAGGAGAAGTCGTCTGCCACCCCCGAGGGAGCAGTCGCGTCCGGGAGAAAAATGTCCGCAGATTAGCCCGGCCAAGCTCCGTCAGGTCCCCGCCGTAGTTGTGTTCCACAATCAAGACGATGTGGTCAGCGTAGAGCGAGTGGATATAGTATTTGAGTTTAAGCTCCGGGAAATCAGGGTCGTCGCCGGACACGAGGTCGTAGTCCCTATGTTCGGGTCCGGTTGCGGGGCAAGCAGATACGCATACGCTTCGAGTCGGTTGTTCAGTTGTTCAGCGGCAGTTTCCAGCCGCCATTTGAACGGCGAGTCGTAGCTCCCGAGAACGAAGCAGGTGGTAAACGGGCCGTAGAGACTTGAGTGCCGCTCATTCATGTAGGCCAGCAGATCCTGCCGTTCACTCGGGTGTAACTCTATACCCGCCAGTAGATCATCCATCAGATAGTCGAATACCTCAGTGGCGTTCTCTGGAACTCCCTTCATGAGTTGTCCTCTATAACCACATTGGTTCTTATCGCTTATAGTATGTCCTATTTGACTGACTGCAGTTGACCTGTACCTATTTATTCTCGGGGCCCGACTGTGTAGATATGAGCGAGTCACCCCCCGCCGAAGACGGCGCGTCTGAGGGCGAGCCAAACCCGTTAGACCGCCAGCGCGAGCTGATGCAGTTACTCTCCCAAGAGACGCGCCACGACATTGTGCAGGCACTCTTGGGCCACCCGCACCACTTGGCATCCGAAGACGAGATCGACTACCTGGTTCACAACAAATCCACGGGAGCCGTCCAGGATGCGCTCGGTCGCCTCGTCGAGGCGGGTATCTTGGCACTGTACGAGCACGAACCGAACAAGCACACCCGGGACTACCCGTACAAGTTCTACGGGTTCACTGAGTACGGCATCGACGTCCTCGACCAGTTCAACTACCTCAAAGGCGTCCCGTTTGCGAGAGCAGTCCACGAGAAAACGCGCAAATCTGCGAAGATCGAACGACACGAGGACGCACCACGACCAGACATCCCAAACGATGTGGAACAGGCCCTGGACTTCGAGGGCGACCGGACCCCGGACAGCGCCGAGACGACCGACACGGCTCCGTCGAAGTGAACGAGCGTCGGTGGATGGCGCTCCCACAGTCTACCGTTCCTGAGAATGTAACTCACGCAGATTCTGATTGAGATGTCATTGGTAATTCCACTGTGAGCACGTTCCCTCGCGGTTCATTCGCCGAGAGCGTGACTCTACCACCGAGTACGGTCACCGACCAGTACACGATCCAGAGTCCGACACCGATGGTATGCTCTAACTGAGTTTCTTCCCCTGAGTTGATGATTTCCCATTCACCTCGGGGAAGCCGTGGCCCGTTGTCGGCTACTTCGATTTTCGCTCCGAGTTCGTTTGGCTTCGTCGTTTCTGTGACCGTTATCTCGACCTTCGGCGTTTCCTGGTCGTTGTGTTCGACGGCGTTCGTTATGAGTTCCCGTAGAACAACCTGGAAGAGAGGGCCACACGGGAGCGCAGATTCCGGGTCGCCGTCTATCGTTACCCCAAGTATCGGTACTTCTCAATCAAGGATGCAGAAGCCGAGTTGAATCAGCATGAGCCGTCCAATCTCTGGACAGTACTAAGCGTCCAACAACTTTACGCAACCTGACCCAAGGAACTGGAGTGGTTCAGAGCAGTGATTTTTCACGACATCGGCCAGAGGACGCGCTGGAGTACCTTCCTGGCCCCGGAATCGTCGTCGCTATCCAGTGGACCGGGGCCGTTGAAGCCGAGATACGTCGGCTCGAACTCCTCGTCGATGGGGAAGGCCATCCTGTGGTTGATGGACTGGCCGACGTCAAGTTCCTCCAGTCGCGTTCGGTTGAGGTCGATCGCGTCCTGATAGATTCGCGTCCAGCTAAAACTGTGCCCCTGGTCATCGCTGGCTGCGATCGACCAGTCCTGACCGACCATCACGTTGCTCGTTCGGGTTGCCGAGAGGTCGACGTACAGGTACTCGTAGCCTGGTCGCGGACCGAAGATTTCCTGGTGCGGGCTCTCCACAACGCTCGACACGCGCTCGACGGCGTTCAGCGTGACATCGAAATCGCCGACAGCGACCGGTTGATCGTAGGCCTGTACTGCCGGGTTCTGGGTGAACGACGCCGTCGTGTCGGCCCCGCGCCCGAGGTCGATATCGAATTTTTCGCTTCTGAAGGTCTCTGGCACGTAGAGCTGAAACGTCAGCGTGTAGTTCGATGGGTCGTCCGGGAGCGCGAAGACAGTCTCCCCGCGTACAATCTCGCCCGGTACCAGCGGGCGGCCCGTTCCGCGCCCGCTGGTCATCGCGTTGAGTTTCTGTGACGATTTCGGGAAGAGGCCTATCTCGGCGCTGTCGCCGTTCCGGACGAACACCGTCGAGGCGTCGATGAGTTTGTCGTGGCCGTTTTTCACGGCGATACCAACGGCGTAGAACGACGTATTTGGCTTCGCGAGACCGATGTTCTGGTAGTACGCGACTGTTCGGGGGACACCGTACTGCTGATCGTCAGTCGTCCGCGGAAACGAGCGCAGTTCGTACACCGTCTCGACCGGCCGCGCGTATTCGACGACGAACGACGCATACTCCCCATCGATCGTCTCTCCCCGCGCATAGACTCCCTCTGTCGAGTCGCCGTCGTCTCCGTCATCCCCATCACCGTTCCCGTCTCCGCCGTTGCCTGGTTCCCGATCAGTCGGCGTGTCGTCACCGTTGCCTGGTGAATCGTCGTTGTCGTCATCGGTACCCCCGTCACCGCTGCAGCCGGCCAGTAGGACACCAGTTCCGGTGCCCACCGTCGCCAAGAATCGTCGTCGGTTCCACCACGATTTGTCTGCCCGACTGTTGTCTGTCATCTATTGGAGAGACGACGCCAACTGTCTTATGTATACATTGACACGTGATAGCAGCCACAGCGGTCGAGCTGGAATTCTGTCCCCGGTTCATTCATGATACGCCGAAACACGGTACTTCCCAACTGGGGCTTCCGTGACGCCAGTTGATCGGATGATTGCTGCCTGTTTCTCACTGCGCTCAGCTCAGCCGGCATCATGATCGGCGTTCTCCGCGCGATCCAGTCGGCCACCTCGGTGTCGAACGGTCTCTGTCGCGATAGCTGTCGCTCACGACCGGTGGGCCGAGGCCGCGGGCTTGCTCAGCCCCGCGGCCGTCTCATAGGCGTCTGGCACACCAACACCGTTCATCTCGGTCCACCACTGCCGATCCAGTTCCTCTTCGAGGACGTGGCGGATCCAGTCACAGAACGTCGTAAACGTGAACTCCTCGGGCAGGTCGCGCCCGCCCCGCCGCGGGCGGGCGACGACCGCCCACCGCAGCACTAACCACAGGTTCTCCAGCAGGAAGCTTACCAGCACGAATGCTAACCGCACGACGGGATCCTGTGTCGTCGTCACTGGTCGTGTCTGCCGAAACAACCGATAGCTCGATTCGATCGCCGATCGCTTCCGGTAGCGGCGTTCGACCTGTTTGGCGCTGAGATCCTCCAATCCACACGCGACGTAGCCTCTGACGACCTCACCGTGCTTGCCCCGATCGCCGGCGTGATACGAGACTGCGACCGCGAGCGGGAGCTGGAAGTCCCGCTCGCGGTCTTTGTACAGTCGATAGGTCGTCATGTACGAGCAGTGGGTCTCGAGTTTCTCTGCGAGTCGATCGCCCTTGTTCTGGACTGGGACGACTGTTGCGGCGATCTCCCGACTGCGTCGCAGGATCCGCTCGTTGAAGAAGCCGCGATCCGCCAGCAGGAGGTCGATCTCGAAGGGATAGGCGGCGACGCGGTCGAGGACGCGCTCGACCGCGTCGGCCTCTCGCTCGTCACTGCGGACGTAGGTCAACGCCATCGTCACCGGTTTGCCGTCGGAGACGACGTAGGCGGTGCAATAGCGGTGGCACGTCGTCATGCCGTCTTTGGCGCCCATTCGACAGAGTTCCCCTTCCTCGTCGGCGTAGGTCCCGTGATAGGGGTTGTCGACGAAGTCGATGGAGACGATTCTCGACCGCTCGGGGTCGAGAATCGTCGTCGCCAAATGCTGAAAGAGGAGATTGGCGGCGATCTCCAGTCGCTGTTGGTGCAGGGTGTGGAGCCAGTCCATCACGGTGTCGTCACACGGTGTGGCGTCAGTGTCGTTGCAGGTGTCCCAGACGGAGGTCTGGTTGACGGCTGCGAGGACGACGACAGGCCAGATATCACCGGAATCGAGGGGCGAGCCCTCGATTCCTGGCAGTGGCAATTCGCCGATGGAGTCGAATGATACTTCTTTGACATCCGAGGCTGAAAGGATCTCGTCTGGCTCGGGTAGGTTGAGCACATCTTCCCAGCCAGACATTCTTCGCAATCAACTCGGTGATTCAACGACGTCTCTCACCTCGGTTGGGAAGTACCGACACTGCTCGTAGCCAAACGCGTTAGCGAGATCGTTCGAGAAATTGTGGCAGCAACCAACGAAGGGTACTGGCTTCACAATCCAACGACGAAGTCTGTTTCGCTGATCCGGGTTGCGCCGCGCTCGACCGCTTCTTTCACCGCGAGGTCGTCTTTTATCAGGAAGAACCGCTTCCCGCTCCGCTCCCAGTTGGCAACGGAGTTTTTCAGAATTTCGGCGTGTTCGTCGTACTTATCGATGACAACACAGTAGGGTTCGAGTTCCGTGACGACTGCAGGTTCGAAATACGCGTCTTCGAGACGGTTACTGACGGTATCGAACTCCGCTGCAGGAACCTCAAAGCGGTACGCGTCGTCGTTGTAGTACTCTTGGAGGTCGTCAAATACGTCTTGCTGGTGGAAATAATGGGAGAAGAGGTATTCGTCGTCGATCTTGAACACGATGAGTTGCGTCGGGTCAACATCGAAAGTGGGCACGGGTCATCACTCCTGTACTGGGTGGACGACGCTGTGACAGTCCGGATACTCCGCGAAGTGTACGGTACTGCCATTTGTTTCGTACGTGACGAGGATATGCCGAGAATAGATACTGTCGCTACACTCGGGGCAGGCTCCGAGTGGTGAGGGGGAGCGTTGCATGGTGTTTCTCGCCCTGTGCCTTCGCCTGGTCGTCGCAATCACCAACTACGAACGCGGGGACAATCCGGGAAGCACGATCATCTCGGTGTGGGAACTCTTCTATGACATTCTCGTAATAAGAAGGTGGTGTTCAGATAAGCTGGTTCCGTGTGAATGCGAAGGAGTTGAGCCAGTCGTCGGCGGTCGCTGGATCGACCTGAGATGGGATTCGGGCGCGGGACGGACAGGGACCAGGGTATTTATAAAAGGCTTTCATATCTCACCGTAGAATGGGCGATACGATGCACGTCACGGGGCCGCAGGTGCTGGTGGTCGACGATGAACGGAAAGTCGCTGACGCGTACGCTCTCCGACTGGAGGGTGTCGCGGAGGTAACCATCGCGTACAGCGGTCAAGAGGCACTCGATATCGTCGACGAGGAGGGGATTCCGCCGGACGTCGTCTTGCTCGACCGCCACATGCCCGGTCTCTCGGGCGACGACGTCCTCGACGAGATCCGGAACCGCGAAGTCCAGACACGCGTCATCATGGTGACTGCCATCGACCCGGACCTCGGCATTCTCGAGATGCCGTTCGACGATTACCTCTCGAAGCCGGTTGAGCGCGAGGACCTCCGGGCTGCTGTCGACCAGCAGTGCCAGGTGCTCGCCTACGAACTCCTCGGCGAGTACTTCCGCCTGGAGTCGACTCGAGCGGTTCTGGCGTCAGAGCTCACTTCCGAGGAGGCGGAGAACCACGACGAACTCGCCGAGATGGAGGCCCGACTCTCGCGCGCAGAGACGCGAGTCAAGGGCCTCCTGCCGGAGGCCGAAGAGCTGCTCTCGGCGTTTACTGGTATCGAGCGGGTAGGGTACTGACAGGTCCGGGCGTCGACTGGTATATCGGTTCGGTGTCTCCCACAGGAAGTCGCGCCGAAAGCCTCGCCGACCGCACCTATCGCTGGACCTGCGTTCACGAGAGCGCTAGTCGCTGTCTCATTGCCCGTCGGCGGTCGGCGTCTCCGGGTCGGTGGCGATGAACGCCTCGATCAGCTTCTGCTGGGCCCGGCGCAGGTGATACAGGACAGTCGGTCCGGTGATATCCAGCGTCTCCGCCACCTCCTCCGAGGTGCTCCCGCGAGGCGATTCGAAGTAGTCGGACAGGTACGCGGTCCGCAACACGGTTCGCTGGCGCTCGGTCAGCCGCTCACCGAGTGAGTCGCGAAACGCCTCGACGGGGTCGGGGCTGTACGTCCGGTCTTCCTTCGCCACGAGGGACAGCTGCGCGGCGGTGTCGTCGACGGCCTCGAGCATCCGGCGGATATCGCCCTCCGGCGGCGCTTCCACGACAAGTTGCCCCGACTGGGGAGTGTACTCGCCGGAGGCCACCGTCGCGCCCCAGCGTGTGAGCGCGGTGACAGGCGTGTCTCCGTCGAGGGTGACCTGCAAGAGCGGGTCCTGCTCCGAACGGATCCAGGTGACATCCGCGACGGCGTCGTGTTCGGTGAGTGACTCACCGACGCCGTCGGCCGCGTCACCGGCCGCGACATAACAGACGACCGATTCGTCTCCCCGGGGGACCGCGCCGTCGAGGGAGAGTGCCTGCTCGGCCTCGCCGGCCGCACGGACGAACGGCAGGCGCTCGTCGCGCACGTCGATAGTCACCTCGGTGACGGTGTCGGCAACTAGCAGGTCTTCTTGACGTATGGCCCTGATAGCAAAGCCGGCGACGCTACCGAGGGTCTCGAGACCGGCCCGCTCCTGTTGGCTGAACCCGTCCTCGCGCCTGGAGTACACCGACGCGACCCCGTAGACCGTGCCCTGATATGACAGCGGGACTGCGAGACACGACTGGAGCCCGTTCCCGAAGGCAGCCTGCCGGACGTCCCGTGGGATGCGTTCGTCGCCCGCGATCGCTTCGACAAGCTGCGATTCCCCGGTCTCGACCGCTTGCCGTTCGGGGAGAGAATCCGTACGTTCGAGGCCGGCTTCTATTCGGTCAAGCAGGTCGTCCGCATCGCCAGCGTCTGCGACGACTTGGAGCCGGTCGTTGGGGAAGTCTCGGTCGGCGACCATCGAGAAGGCGTACGGGTCGCTCCCACCGAGGTTCTCGCAGACGGTCTGACCGACTTCCGTCCGGTCGGACGCGTCCAGGAGGCGCTGCAGGACGGCCACGACGAGCCCGTCGATCCGCTGGACCCGGTCGAGACGCTGTTCCAGTCGTTCGACCGTGCGCTCGGTCTCTCGGTGTTCGGTCCGGTCGCGAACGGACACCAGCACCGAGTCGTCGACGCTGATGTCCACCGCCAGCCACCGGTCGACTGTCGGGTAGTACTCCTCGAAGGAACGGGGGCTCGGGGACTTGCCCCCGAACGCGTCCCTGAGCGTCCCGTCTGCAGACTTCGGGAACCGTTCTAACAGGTCCGCGCCGCGCAGCGCCTCCAGGTCGGCCTTGATCGCCGCCGCCGCGGCGTCGTTCAGGTCGGTGACTGTGCCGTCACGCGTCACCTCGATGATACCGATCGGAATCGATCGTAGCTGGTCGTTCATGATCCGTCCGTTCGGGTCTCGTGACCGTCGGCGTCGGCCTCCGGGCGGGGACGAAACTCGAACCGCGCGCCGCCGCGTTCGCCGCTCGTGAGCGAGACGGTCCAGTCGTGTGCGTCCGCGATCTCCTCGACGATGGTCAGCCCGAGTCCGGTTCCGCCCGTCGTCCCGTTGCCGGAATAGCCCGGGTCGAACACGCGCGTGCGGTCCGCCGGCGGGACGCCGGGGCCGTCGTCGGCGACGAAGAAGCCGCCGTCCACGCGTCCGACCCGGACTCCGACACCGCGGCCCGAGCTGTCGGTGGACTGGCTGGGCTGGGCCGCATCGTCGGTCCTCGCGCCAGCACCGTGTTCGACGCTGTTCCTGAACAGGTTCTCGAACAGTCGCTGCAGGCGGTCGGGGTCCGCTTCGACGGTCGGCAGGTCCCCGTCGACCGCGAGAGAAGCCCCCCGGGTATCGACGGTCGCCCACGCGTCGGTCGCGACCGCCTCGACATCAACCCCGGTGACGGTGTCGAGCGCACTCTCCCCGCGGGCCAGCGTGAGCACGTCCTGGATGATCCGCTGTATCCGGTCGTGTGACTGTCTGACCTCGTCGAAGTGTTCTTTTTCGCCCGTTTCGCGGGCCGCCTGGAGGTGAGCGTTCGCGACATCGAGGGGGTTCCGGAGGTCGTGACTGATCACGCTCGCGATGCGGTCGGTCTCGTTAGCGGCGTTGACCGGCGACCCGATGCCAGTCAGTAGGACGTATCTCTTCGCGTCGCCGTCGAAGGTCCGCACCCGGCCGACGGTTCGACCGCGAGACTCGCCGTCCCCGCGCTCTAAGTCGAGTTCGATGTCTACTTCGGCGCCGTCGGCGAGCGAAGACCGGACCGTTTCGACCGCCGAATCGGTCGCGGCGGTCGCGTCATCGAGCCACTCGCAGACCGGCGTTCCGGCCTGGACGTGCCCGAAGGTCCGGTCGAACGCGTCGTTGGTCCCTGCGACAACTGGCTCGTCGTCTTGGACGTCGTACTTGACGACCGGGGCCGGGATCATGTCGACCGGAACGTCCGACCGCGTCCGGGCCGCGTCGCTCTCTTCATCCGCCATTCGGACCACCTGGCTGTCCGTGCGCGACCGGGGCCGTCTCTCCGGGCAGTTCCGGTCGAGCGATCCCGCCGGATGGGACCGGTCGACCGCCCGGACCTCGGGAGCCCCGACGTGTCGCTGTCGCGTCCATGTTCCAACGCTGGTCTCCCGAACCCATATGCCCACCCTCTAGTAATAAAAAAAGCGCACGGTCCAAGATATTAAATCGGCGGTGTCGCGCGCCGGTGTCCCGCGGTGTTACCCCCGCCCGCGGCGCGGCGGCTCCGTTTTTTATCGGACCAACGCCTACGAGTCACCGATGACCGTTCTCGTCGACGGGTTGCTCCTCGTCGGGGTTGTCGCGGGGGGCCGTGTATCGGGTCTCCTCCCTCTCTCAGGTCAGTGTCAAAAACGACGGGAGACGAGAAGGCGGTCCAGTCGTCGTACGACGGGGCCAGCGCTGCTGATGCGTTTTGATTGCGGCGCACAACGCCACTGGAGGGCGGCAACGCGCAACGGAATCGCGTCCGTCCTCGCCGTGCGGGCGAACGACCGTGCGCCAGTGGCGACCAGAACGCAGAAGGGACAGCCATGATCAAGACGGAGAGCTATGATTGGGGACCAACAGAGATGCCACGAGGGCCGAATACGTCGCCGCCTCCGGCCGTGGGCGGACCCAGCGGGAGGGCAGGGGTTTGAACAGGGGCGGGGAGGGCGTCGGATATTTGTCCGGGGCCGCCTCCGTCCGGCGGCTACGTAGACGTACCGGCGGGGCAGTATTCAACACCGGGGCAGTGTTTCGGGTCGTGAAACACTCCACGGTCGTTTCGCGCCGCCGCGACCTGGACAAGGACAGCTCTCTCCGAGTCGAGAGACGCCGTTCCCGTCGCACTCCCGTCGAAGCGAGCGGTGTCGACCGTCTCGGGTCCGGGAGGTGGCGCGAAACGTCACAGCCTGTGCGGGCGTCGCCGCGAGTCCAGCACTCCCGGCGTCGTGTTTCTGTCCGCGAAACGCTCCAGCCCGTTATATTGCGTCGCGGAGAGGAGGAGTATACACAATGTCGACAGCCAACGTAGGCAGTATCAGTGGTATCGACCTCGATGAAAACCAGTACACGGTCGTTCAGTCGCCGGTCCGTGACAAGTACCGCGCCGAAGACCCGGACGGGAACGTCGTCCTCCGCGGGAAGCAGAAGATGCTCAAAATGAAAGAGGAGTTCCCGTTCGTCGATGGCGACGGGAACGAAGTGTTCACCGTCAAAGCCGGCGGAATCAGCGACGTCGCCGGGAACTACACCCTCACGGACGCACAGACGGGCGAGGAGATCGTCGTCCTCGACAACGACTACTCGGTGTTCCAAGACACCTGGAAACTCCGCGACGCGACGACCGAGGCGAAAGTCGCCGAGATCAGCTCACGTGGTGCAGCGACGACGTTCGCTCGACAGGCGCTCCCGCTCGGGAGCGTGGTCTTCCCTCACCAGTACGAGATCACAGACCGCGAGGGCGACCACGTCGGTGACATCTCCGGGCAGGTCTCGCTGCGAGACACCTACGACATCAGCATCAACGACGCGAGCGACGTACCGAAGGAGGCGATTCTCGCTGGCGCGATGGTCATCGACGCTATCCAGGAGAATTAACGTGTGCGGCCGACGGCGGTCGACCTGGCCTGCCGGAACCCGCCGAGAGCGACCCGCGAGCGGGTGTGGATAGCTAGAGGGTGTTCGTCTCGGGCGTCAGTATGCCTAGCGCCTATCTCTTCCCCAGTCCCGGTCTGAACGTAACGTATGGCCACCAGCCTGCAAGCGCCCAAATCGAGTCACCAGCAAGCGACCGCAGACGACGAGCGTCCGGACCTGACGACAGCCGAACTACTCGAGTTGCTCGGTGACGAGTACACCCGCCGGGTGTTCGAGGCCGTCACAGCCCAGTCGAGGACCGGCCGCCAGGTCGCTGAGGTCGCCGACGTCTCCCGTCCGACCGCGTACCGCCGGCTCAACGACCTCCGCGACGCCGGTCTAGTGACGACGGAGATGGCGATCGGCGAGAACGGACATCACCGCGAGCGGTACGAGGCCGTCGTCGACCACGTCGCCGTCACCATCGACGAGGGCAGTATCGAGACATCGGTCACGTTAGACCGGTGACTGTAGTTCGGGAGACCAGTCGACCGCCCGAGAGCACGGCCCTACTCACTGTCGTCCTCCCCCCGTCGGGTGCTCTGTAGCAAGAGGTCCGTCCCGGCTGCGGCGACCATCCCAATCCCGAACGCGCACAGCTGTCGCCGGTACGCGGGTTTCGCCTCGGGTTCGGGGGCGTTCTCGAAGGTCGCGCCGATCGCCTTCTTGACAAACGCGACACTAACCCGCGGCACGAGTACCGTCACTAGTCCTTGCAGGAGCACGATGGCTTCGAGGGAGCCCTCGATACCTCCCAACGGGAGCAGCGTGATCACGCCAGCCGCTAGCTCTTTCAGCTCCCAGGCCGAAAATTCGCCGTCTGATTAAGGGATCTTGAATATATCATCTCAACCAGACATCTTCCTCATTCAGAGCAATGCTTAAGCTTCGACTCTCACACCCATCAGGAAGTACCGACGTTCGTTGTTTCACAACCCAGAGTCCTGCATTCGCACTCACCGCGGTATATTCTCTCTCCGCTTGCACCAGACCGAATCGGCAATGAACGGCTCTATCACACGCTGGGATAGCGGCCAGACTCGCAGTGTCTTGGCTGTCCAGCCCCCAGGATAGCGTCCTCGGTCGCGGCTATCCTTCGGCGTCGTGAAGCATCACGTCCGGAAGGGAGACCACAACCGCCGTGCCGCCGAGGTCACTTTCTTCGAACGAGAGTGAGCCTCCCATCGCCTGAGTGGCCCAGTTCGCCCCCCAGAGGCCGAGACTGCTGGCGTGTTCGAGCGGGCCCTCTTCTCCCGTCTCGATCACCGACCGTTCGTCGTCAGGGATGCCTGGACCGTCGTCGGCGACGACGATCCTGAGTCCGGATTCGCCCCGTTCGCAACGCACCGCCACGCGGGGCGAGGGGGTGTCGCTGTGCTCAACGGCGTTCTCGACGAGGTGTCCGAGCGCGTACCGACACAGTTTCGCGTCGAGGCTGACGGTCACGTTCGGCACCGTGACGCTCGTGTCGGCGTTCGTCCCCGCCGTTGCGTCGGCGACGACGGCGTCGAGCAGGGGGCGCAACTCCGTCGGTGTCCGGTCGGCGACCGACCGTTCCATCAGTTGCTGGACGCGTCGCGTCTCCTCGCTCAGTCTTCCGAGCCGGTCGACGCCCGCTATCGCCTCGGTGAGGTCGGCGTCCTCTGCGTGTGCGCGGATCACGTCCAGTTCGTTCCGGACGTTGTGTCGCAGGATGCGATTGAGAACCGCCAGTCGCTGGCGGCGTATCTCCCGTTCGGTCACGTCGATGAGCATGACGGTGTGGCCGAGCGTCTCGTCGAACTCGTCGACGAGTGGCGAGACGCTCGGCTCGAACTGTCGGCGTCCCGATGTCGTCCGACAGGTGATCGTCTTGCGGTCGGTCAGCGTGGCGACCGAGTGGTCGGTCACGTCGTCCAGCGTCTCGGGGTCGTCGAAACTCTCGACGGCCGAATCGTTCGAGCGGACCACTCGCCGCTCGTCGTCCAGGACGACGATCGCCTCGTCCGTCTCGGTGAGTGCCGCACGCTCGCCGAGCCGTCGCGTCCCGGGGGGACGCGTCACGAGCTCGTATCGCGTGACGCCCAGCGCGAGACTCCCCGCAGTCGAGACGAATGCGCCACCGATCAACACGTCGTTTACCAGCGGCGTCGACGGACGGGTCGTCTGGAACGCGAACACCAGGGCAACGATGGGCAACACGACGGTGACACCCTGAGCGACCGACAATCGGTCGTGTCGGTAGGCGGTGACGACGACGGCGATGACCAGCGCAAACACGAAGGTAACCAGTCCGAGCGAGAAGACCGATTGGACGGTCTGTATCGTCTGGACCGTCCCGTCGTTCACCGGGCCGTCCTCCAGAACCAGGGCCGCGAAAATCAGGCCCGCGGACATCGCCACGACGCCTACTCCGGCGAGGATCCGCCGGCGGGTGACTTGCTGTCCCAGCCCGATGTATCGGGTCGCGAACACCGTCCACGGCACGACGACCAGGAAGTAGCTGATCCAGCTCGCCTGAGAGGTGATAGACGTTCCCACTCCGAGAGCCGCGTACGCGACACTGAAAACCGCGAACGTCCCGGCGAGGACGACGTACGGCCGTGCGAGTCCCGTGTAGACCGTCCCCCGACGGAGGCGTCGGAAGACGGTCACTGCCACGAACCCGGCGACGACGCCACTCACGGCTGGGGGACCAACCCTGAGAATCGTCAGGGCGTCGAACTGAAACACAGTAGAGAATCGAGGGGGGCGCGCGTAAAAATTATTTGACCGCTCGCGCCGAAACCGGGCACCACAGGCGGTTCGCCCGCTCGCCAACACCGCCTGCGGCGGGTCGCCTGATCGTCCGTCTGCGAGTCTCTGGACAGCCCTCCGATACCTGCGTTCGTTCTTAAGCGGGGACGCGACGCCCGATTCGACAGACGCCTCCTGTCACTCCGCGTCGTCGCCCGAGGCAGTGAACCAACTGAACACACCCATCGCCAGGATCACGGGACCACCGACGAGGAGTGCTGGCCCGGACGTCGCTGTCCGGTAGATGAGGACGGCAGCACCAGCGACGGGCGCGATAGCCGACGTTCCCGCGGTGAGCAGACCGACGAGTGCGACGTCTACGCCACCGAAACCGCCCGGGGTCGGAACCACTGCGGTGACGACGGCGACGGGGATCACTGCCAGCAGGACACCGGGTGGGACTGCCTGATCGACGGCCAGGAACGACAACCACAGCGCCACGACAGTGAGTCCGTGTGCCACCGCGAACAGCGTCCCGACGACGGCGACATGGCGGTGTGAGCCCTCGCGCAGTCGTGCGACGGTGTCGGCGAGGGCACTCGCTCGTCGCTCGACCGCCCCGCGACCGGGTGACGGAACATACGGAAGTCGACCGGCGACCCGAGTGATGCGAACCACTCCGGCCACTGTCTTCACGTAGACACGGGCGCGGATGCGCCAGAGTCCGACCGCACCGAGGACTGCGAATCCGAACAGGCAGATGGCAACGGTAGCGACTTGCGTCACAGTTCCACCTGACGACGTCACGAACAGGTAGACGACCCCGCACAGTCCGAACGCCCCGATGGCAAGGTTCGAGAGCAGACTGGCGATGACGACGGCCACGACACCGTCTTCGTAGTCCGCGTCGGCCGCCCGGGCGACGACCTGACCGTTGACCGGTGCTCCGCCCGTTCGTCCGCCGGGAACGACCGTGCTGACGACTGTCGTGACCGCGTAGACGCTCACGATACGGTGTGTCGGGACCGGGTAACCCAGAATATCCAGTAACACACCCAATGCGATGCCGCGTAGGACGAGGACGAGCAGTGCCACGCCGACCACGGCGGCGACTGTCTCCGTGTCTGCGGTCAGTATCGCGTCCTGGACTCGCCTCACACCGATACCGTGGACGAACAGCACGCCGACGAGCAGCGTGCCGATGACCCAGACTCCCTGTCGAACTGTCAGCACGCCAGCCCTCGACGACTGTGTATCGGTCGACATCGTTCCAGACGGTGTGTTCCCGTTAGAAAACCAGAAGGGGACGTCGAAACTTATAATTCAGCGTGTTAGAGAATGGTTCGCGCGCTCTGTCGTCTCGGTCCTATCTGGGCTCGCGTGCAGGACACAGAGCGGGTATTGGTCAGTCCACACGTTCGACACCAGTGAACTCGACCCGTGCTCCGCCCTGTTCGCTCTCTGTCAGTGAGAGGGAATCGCCGTTCCGTAACTTGTGACTACAGTCTGAATACGCTTCGAGTGTCAGGATCAGACCCATTGCGCAGGGTCGTGCGTGCTGTATCCTCTCTCGCACGACACCGAGATCCATTCCTGACGCAATCAGCGGTGTCAGTAGCGGCCGTGGTCGCACCGTACTCACTTTGCCACCCCGTGCTGACTGCATCCTCAGTACCGGACACCTCGTTCTGTAATCACACCTGACAGCGTATCATAGAACACGTCGCAAACGGAGAACGAACTCAGAGAGTGTGTCAACTGCATACTACATCGGGGGTACAGGACAACAGTCAATAGCAGTCTCTCTGTTCCAGAAACTGCGGCGGTGGTTTTTACCCACGACCACCGAACAGCAGAGTAAGGATGACAGACCAGCGCCACTGCTCAGACTGCGACGTTGCGATGGAGAAAACGAACGTAACGACCGAAGGGGTCGGAGACTTCTATATCGAAACTGAGAGAGACGGCGGTGTCCTTGACCGACTCGGCGTCGGGTACCAGACCCCGCTTTCTGCATACCTCTGTCCGGAGTGCGGACTCACTCGACTCTATGCGGACTTTTCTGAGTAGTCGGGGAGAGAGACGTATGTCCTCCATCGAGTCGTTCCCGACGAAACGCGGCACAGCACGGTTCACCGAGGATTACGTGTACTTCGAGGAGTCGTTTTTAAGATACATTAAATCACTCTACCGAGACTACTGGCAGCGCGGAACGTGGTGGTCTAGTAGTGCGCTTGTCGGCTATTTGTTCGCGTTTCCAATCGGCATCTGGTGGGTAGTCAGCGCCGTCCGCGGTGGCAACTTCCTCCACATCGCTGCCGTTGGCGGGTCGATTCTCGTACTCTGTGCTCTGTTGACTCGATGGAAACGCTGCTATCCCTGGAGAACGTGAAGCAAGACATGGGGCGCAAGAGACCGACCGCTATTCCGTGCCATCGAGCACGTTCTGTTGACTGGTCCACGCGCGAAAGAAGCCGAGTCATGGGCGCTACAGCCCGGATGCCGCGGCGCGCGGCATCCGGGAAAGCCCGAATAGGTGAATCTCTGCTTCACGTGCTGGCGTCCCGAGTCACGAGATCGTCTACCCCGGCAGTGATGGCACCTGTGTGAGCGTCGAGACGAGGGAGCTGAGGGCCGCCGATCGGGCGGCCCTCAGTGGCTGGCCGAGGCCTCACGTTAGCAACTGCTACCACCAGACAGCAACCGCACCGCATGGAGATTTGGGCCGCCCTTCGAGAGAGAAAGAAGTAGATCCCGGGACAGCACAACTATTTTATCGAAAACGGTGGTTTGTGTAGGTAGCAGCGTTTCCATAGGTGAATAGCGGTAGTTGAGTAGGCAGGCAGAATTTGAGTCGGCTTGTGAGCGGTTGAGGGTCGCGGTCTCAAAATCGGCGTTGCTTCCTTCGACCTCAGAGTTCGCTATTCAACAGAGCAGTACTCTGGGTGGTGAATTACGCACATGGGTTCCGATCACCAGACCGAATTCGGCTTGATACGATCGAGCAGGTCTCTGCAACGGATGGCACGAGGGGACTAACACGTCCTCGACTCGTTATTAGATACACCGACTGTATGTATCACGGCATCGTTCAATTCAAGCTGTTTTGATAAGACTGACTGGTCGGTGAGCTGCTCACTGACCACACACGTCTTGCCACTCAGTAGTTGCTGACTGGAGGAGAGGATCCTGAGAGACGATGCACAGTTCGTATCTCGCAACTTGAGACCGCTCAACTGGAGCCATACTTCTCAGGGTTTCTTCTGTTCCTGGATTGATTTCATCCGGTCCCGAACCAATTTTGCTGAATTGGAGTTTGTTCCCTTCGCTGGTGAGCGTTCGAGCTCTAATGTACAACGGGTTCTCAGCTCCACCAACTGGATCAGGTGTCAGTGGCTGGTCACCGGTGTTTTCTATTGTTACCCGGAAATTCATCTCTGAAGATATGACTCGGTATGCACCATGAGCAACAACCTCAACGGTGTCAATACCGTTGTGAACTACTTCCCCTGGAATATCAAGTTTATTTGAATTACCATCCCCTCCAGAGGAAGTAGCCGTTCCGGTGTTCTCTCCACCGCCTTGGGTGGATGTCTCAGTGCTGTCTTCACCACCTGAGGCGGGTGTCTCAGTGTTACCTCCATTGCCAGAACACCCAGCCAAGCCACCGACTACAACCCCACCCAGAGCAGCAAGAACCGCTCGTCGTGACGGGGATTCAGATGTGCCATCCTGTTTTCCTGATGACATTACAGCCGTCATATCGGAACAGATTATAAAAAATATACCGCGGGTATGTAGTAGCGATGCATATCCACTCTTTCTCACGCCATCAGATCAGACTGATCAACGACTCTCATCCAGCCAATCATTGATGTCACCTGTGGGGAATCAAGAACCCCCAAATCACTGTCTTACCTGTCTCTACCGAATTATCTATTCACTAGTTGATAAAAAATCGGTGACCAATACGCCCACTCTATCGACCACTCTTTTCGCTGTAAACCGTGTAGTATTCATCATCGTTCGTCAGTGATAGCCGTGGCGTCACCCTCGTCAGTCGTCACCTCGAGGAACACGTCTTCGAGGGTGTTCTCGTCCGCCGTTCTGACGCGATTCTTGAGATCCTTCGGGGAACCCTCCGTGACGAGTCTCCCATTGTACAGGATTCCGACGTTTGTAGCGAGTTCCTCGACGACCGGCAGCACGTGTGTCGAAAGGACGACCGTGGTGCCGTTAGCAGCAAGGTCCGTGATCGTCTCTCGGACTGTTCGGGCCGCACGCGGATCGAGACCGGAGGTCGGTTCGTCGAGGAAGACGACAGCCGGCTCGTGCATGATCGCCTGGATCAGCCCGGTTTTCTGGCGCATTCCCTTGGAGTAGGTGACGATACGGTCGTCGGCGTCGTCCGCCAGGGCAAAGCGGTCCAGCAGCGTCCCTATCCGCGACTTGACTTTATCCGGTGCCATCCCCCGGAGTCCACCGTGGTACTCCAGTTGCTCGCGAGCCGTGAACTCCTCGTGGATCGGTGGTGATTCGGGTAAATATCCGATCTGCTGGATGAGAGCCTTGCGGTCGGTCACCGACGCCCCGGCAACGTGTCCGGAACCACTGGTCGGAGGGTGCAACCCCGTGAGCATCCGGATCGTCGTCGATTTTCCTGCACCGTTCGGGCCGAGAAGGCCGTATATCGACCCGCGTTCGACCGCAATATTCAGACTCTCGACGGCTGTCGTGTCGCCGTACTCCTTTCGCAGTCCGTCCGTGACGATTACTGTCTCGTCATTGGGGGTCGTCTCAGCGTTCGGATCGTCCGGTCGGGGTGTCCCGTTCGTATCATGTGTCATTGTGTTCTTTCAGCCGATCTGGTACTCCTGGAACCGCGTGACTGCGCGCTCGAAGGCCCTGTGTGTGACGGCAGTGGCCAGAACCAGTGTGAGCAACAGGGACCCGCTCTGAACGACGATGGCGGGTGCGCCAAGCGCCACGAGTGGCTCGTAGACTGGCGGTGCGTTCCCGAGAAACGCCGGGGCGACTGCGAGCGAGACGACGGCAAATATCGAGCCGAGTCGCACGAACCCGTCGATTCCCGGGACGGCGTACACCGGAATATCGGTGAAAAAAGACGGGGTGGGGACCAGTTCGTCGGGGTCGACACGCAGTCCAACCGCGAGTGCGACCGCTGCTGTACACCCACACGAGGTGATGCCGACCAGCGCAATCAACAGCGTCCAGGTGGGCCCGACGACGCTCACTACCCCGAGCGGAACGACGACGGCCGAGACGAGCGGGACACCGACGAGCAGTGCGCACAGAAGCAGTCCGCCGACGAACTGACCGGCACTGACCGTCGTGAACAGCATAGGCAGCGTGCGGTACTCCGTTCCGACCGGGTCCGAGGCAAAGGCGATTCCGACCGCCATACCGAGCGCAACCGCGACCAGCAACAGCGTGCCGTTCGGGCCGCCGAACAGGAGCAACGGGAAACTGATGACGCCGAAAAACAGCAGTACGTAGCCGGTGGAAAGCAATCCTCGCGGCGTCCGTCGCTCCATGAGCCACCGTTCTCTCGTGACGGTGCGCACCGGCCGAGACACGTAGTCCCCGAGGAGACGGTCGACCCACCCGTTTTCGACCAGGGAGTGCGAGCCAGAAGAACTCGAACTGGCTGGCGGGTTCTCCCAGAGTCGGCGAACGAGTGTCCCCGTTCCGGTCGCCAGAACCGACACCGAGCCGACAACGACGCCAACGACAGCCAGTGCGTGCTGCGACGAGACGAACGGACTGTCGACCCACCCGACGAACGCCAGGTCGACGAACCACGCCAGCGGTAACCCGCCGAACACCGTCAAAAACGACGCGATCGGAAGCGATATTTCCTGCAGTGCGATCGCCCCGATCATGAGCGGTATCCAGCCGAAGACGACGAGGAGATCCCTGTAGGAGCGGGCTCGCGTGAAGCGTCGTGCGATGAGGTGGCCAACGAGCCTGCTGGCCGTTCCAGCGGCGGCGGCCAGGGGTGTCATGACGGCGGCCGCGGCGACGGTCGTAACTGCGACCGTGGGCGATCGACTCCCGACCCCTAGGCCGACCGCGACGCCGACTATCGGTACGGCGAGCGTGACGACCAGCCTCGTGTAGACGAATCCCAGGAGTCCGAGAGCGGCCGTCCTCGACGACACGGTCGTCAGAAGCAACTCGGGATTCAGCTGCTCGAATCGAGCGTGAGCGTGCTGTGAACTGCGCCACACCATCCAGGCGAACCCGGCGCTCACGACGAGACTCAGCCGGTCGTAGGGCAGCGGCTGGCCCGACGCGAGACCGTGGCCCAGCTGGTGAGCGAGCCACCCGAATCCGAGGGCACTGGCCACGAGTACGACAGCCGTGACGGAGCGTTCAGTCAACGGGTGTCCGAACTCACGCCGATAGCGTACCCACTCCGCACGTGCGATGGTCGCCCCCTGCTGAAGCGTCCTCGGAACGTTCATCTCGGGTCCTTTACAGTCTACGCCGACGCACGGACGTGGGCCCTCCTCGGCTGCCGGAAACCGCTGCCAGTCGTTTCGCCACCGACGACGCGCCCCTCTGTACAGTCGAGACAGCCGTCGATGGTCCCATCGTTCTTTCCGAAGACTCTCGCGAAGTCCGTCGAGACGAACGCGCCACACCGATCACACGTGGCCATCTATTTTCTCCGATGTCGGGGCTGTTCCGGCTCCAACTTTTCGCGTCGCCGTCGGTACACGGCGAAGACGGTCGTTGCGACGAGGACAACGGGTATGAGTTTCTTGCTGAGACTCATGTGTGAACGGTGACGGGAGAGAACACTAAAACGTAGGTCGGTGTTTCATACCTGGCAACACTCCTGAGTTATCATGGCAGGGGACGGGAAATCTCACACCGGTGGCCGTGTCAACAGTTCTGTCCCACCTCGATAGCGTAATCTGATAGTGTTTATCCCAATAGATTCAACGGTACCCCGCTAGATTGGCCGGGAGAAACGCTGTCGGCTGGCTCACCAGCCGACACACCGGTAAAGACTTGGGATAAACACTATGAAACGTACTACGGTGATGGAGCGACCGGTGTACACTGACTGGGCTACGCTGCTGGAGCCAGTCCCGCCCCCGCTTGCGGACCATTCTACGAATGCACAGCCCCGGTACGAGACTCCGCGCCTGTCTCCCGCGGGGGTCCCCAGTCGAGAGCGTTCTGTGCAGTGGTATTAATTACGTTCGCGACAAGTGCAAACTGTTCGCATGAACGGGAGCCGTGGGGGCTCTGAGCCCGAGCTACTGGTGGCAACGGAAGACCAGTCGTTCGGCAGAGCGGTCGTCGAAGCGGTCGAGAGAGCGAGGGTGGCGGCGAGCGCAGAACGTATCGAACCAGCGACCGGTGGTCTGGCAGGACGCGCTACTGACGAGTACGACGGCGCTATCGTCGACGGCGGGACGACCGATCCGGCGACTGTCGTTGAGCGCCTCACCGAGACGGCGGCGTTTCCGGTCGTCGTCCTGAGCGAGGCGTCCGGGGCCGAGGACACGGTCGCCCGCGCCATCGAGGCGGGGGCGACCGATGTCTTTCCACGGACCACGGCGAGCGCGCAGTACGAACTCGTCGTCGACCGACTAGTGGCCGACGACTCCACGGAGGGAACGCGGCCGACAACGGAGGGAGACACCACCTACCAGCAGGCCTACGAGGCCCTGTTCGAGAAGATTTCGGAGGGCCTGGTCGTCCACGACCCGGAGACCGGCGAGATCGTCGACGTGAACGAGCGGTTCTGCGAGATGAACGGCTACGAGCGGTCAGAACTGCTCGACGAGTCGATCGGTATCGTGCTGACCGATGTGGACGGATATGGACCTATCGCGGCCAGAGAGAAGATTCAGCAGGCCCGCATGGAGGGGCCACAGCGTTTCGAATGGCGCAACCAGCACCGGAACGGCGAAACCTTCCCCGTCGAAGTCGACCTGACGGTGGTCGAACTGGGCGATGTGGAACGAATCCTCGCGAGCGTCCGGGACATCACCGAGCGCAAGCGCCGCGAACAGGAGTACGAGCAGATCTTCGACGGGGTCAACGACCCGATAGCGGTGTTCGACCCCGACAGTGGCGAGATCATGGATGTCAACGAGCCGTACCACGACATGATCGGGTACGACGACCTGGAGACGATCAGGGGGCTGGGAATCGAGGGGCTGAGTGCAGGCGAGGAGTACACCGGGGAGCGTGGCGCGGAACTCATTCGGGAGGTGAGCGAGACCGGCGATCCGATGACGGTCGAGTGGGAAGCCGAGACGGCGAGCGGTGACCGGCGGTACCTGGACATTACGCTGTCGTCGGCAGTCATCCGGGGCGAGAACCGGGTGCTGACCATCCAGCGGGACGTGACCGAACGCAAGCGCCGCGAGCAGGAGTACGAACAGATCTTCAATAGCGTCCAAGACGCCATCGCCGTCATCGACCTCGAAACCTACGAGATGGTCGATGTCAACGACGCGTTTTGCGAACTGGTCGGGTATGACCGGGAGACGGTTCTCGATCTCGGGATGGCGGGTGTCAGTGCCGGAGAGGAGGGGTACACACGGGATCGTGCGGAGAAGATCATCGATGACGTGAGCGAGACGGGAGAGATGGGACCGTTCGAGTGGGCACTCGAGACAAGAGACGGGGACCACCGGGTGGCGGAAGTCATCGGAACGACCGCGGAGATCGGTGGGGTGGTGAGGTACATCTCGATCAATCGGGACATCACCGAGCGCAAGCGCCGCGAGCAGGAGTTCGAGCAGATTTTCAACGGAGTCAACGATGGGATCACGATCCACGACCCCGATACCGGTGAGATACTTGACGCCAACGAAACGTACCTCGATATCTTCGGGCACGACGATGTCGAAACGGTTCGGGAGCTCGGGATCGGGGGGCTCAGCGTTACTGAAGAGGGGTATACCGAGGAGCGGGCACGAGCCCTGATCAACGATGTCGCGGTAAGCGAGGAGCCGAGAACCGTCGAGTGGCAAATCGAAACGATAGATGGCGAGCAGCGGTGGTTCGAATCGACGGTGGCACCTGCGGAGATTGCCGGTGAAAAACGGGTACTCGCCATGCAACGGGACGTTACAGAACGGAAGCGCCGTCAACGGGAGTTCGAACAGATCTTCAACGGCGTCCAGGACGCGATTGTCGTACTGGACCCGGACACGGTCGAGATTCTCGACGTCAACGAGGCGTTTCTGGACCTGTTTGGCTACGAAGATATCGACGAGGTTCGCGAGCAGGGCGTCTCCGGCCTCAGCGTCACCGGAGAGGGATACACCGAACAGCGGGGCCGCGAGATCAACCAGCGCGTGGCGGAGAGCGGTCAGCCGGAGACGTTCGAATGGAAGAACGAAACCCGGTCCGGCGAACGCATCTGGCTCGGAGTCAAGGTCGCACCGGCCGTCATCGGCGGTGAGCAGCGAACCATCGCGATCCACCGAGATATCACCGACCGCAAGCGCCGCGAACAGCGCCTGGAGGTGTTCAACCGGATTCTGCGCCACAACCTCCGCAACCAACTCGACGTAATCCAGAGCCACGCCGAAGAGTTGGCAGACCCGACGACCGACGACCACGCAGAACGGATCGTCGCTGCTGTCGACGAACTGGCCGGGATCGGTCGACGCGCGCGGGAGGTCGACCGGATCCTGTCAGAGGACAATACGCTGGCGGATGTCGACGTCACCCAGACGATGCGCGAGACCGTCGAGACGGTGGAACCGACGGGGAGTGACGTGTCGGTGACGACCGAACTTCCGGAAGAGACGCGCCTGCGGACCGACGAAGAAACGGTACGGATGGCGGTCGAGAGCGCCTTAGAGAACGCGTTCGAGCACGCAGCGTCGACCGTGACTGTCACGGTCGAGGACCGGCCCGACGAATGCGTTATCACGATCACTGACGACGGTCCCGGTATCTTGGAGGAAGAACTCTTGCCCATCGAAGCTCAGACCGAGACGCGTCTGCAGCACGGGCGAGGCCTCGGCCTCTGGCAACTCCGGTGGTGTGTAGATACCCTCGACGGGGAACTGTCGGTCGAGGCCGAAGTGGGCACAACCGTCCGTATCACGCTGCCCGACCGACGCGAGTCGGCTTCCCCGACTGACACTGGCTCGCAGGATCCGTGACCGCTTCGCGGCAGTACTTCTGTTGCCGTTCGGACGGACCGTCGACGCCAACCGTCTGCCACAGATGGCCGCGAATCGTCCGCTAGCGGCCGGCGAACCGGGGTTTCTCGCCAGTGTCGCTGTGTTCGTCGTTTCGCTCCCCGCGGGAGTAGTACCGGTGTTGCCGGCCGAGTTCAGCGTTCTGCTGACCGACACCAGCCATCGCGCGAACTCGTTTCGACGGTATCTGGGACGGGCCGACTCTCAGTGTATCTCTCCGGAATCGACGACGTAATCCGCCCCAGCGGTGGCTTCCCCCGTCGTCGCAATCGGGCGTCAGGCGACCCTGTCGGCGATGAAGCCACCGAGTGCACCGAATCCTAGGTTAACTGCGAGCGCCACGAGTGCACCAACGAGAACGATACCGACGAGGACCATACCACCTGTGAGTTCGTCTATTGCGCCAACACCGGCGAGCAACCCGGCAGCGAGAAACACTAACAGCGGAACTGTCAAGATCCAGCCGACGAGTTCCGTCGGAGCGCCGACACGCAGAGCGGATCCGTCCTCGTGGAGATACGCGGCGAGAGCTCGGCCGACGACCCCCGACCCGGGGACGAACGACACCAGGGAAGTCACGGCCGCGCCGTAGACAGCGCTGGCCCAGAACGTTGCGGTCGTTCCGCCCTCGCCGGCGACCCGACGACGGGTCCGCCGGCGTGCGCGCACGAACACCGCGGCGGCGACGACCAGTGCGAGGCCAGTCAGTGCGACCTCCACCGAGAACCAGTCGACGAACGGGACTCCGGCGTTGACCGCCTCGGCAGGCGTGAGTCCGTTCACCTCGGTACTGTCGGCGGCGACGAACTCCGCTATCGCGGTCCGGTCGACCGGGCGTACAGTCCGGCACCGACTGCGGTCATCGCGAGTGCGACGATGGCCACGACGGCGCCCAGTACCCAGCCGACGGCCGCCGGGATAGGGTCACGGCTCTCGGTCGGCGGGTTCGCATCGGCACGTTCTGGATTGCGGACGGTCTGTGTATCTCCCATACTGGAAGCCACGAGCGGCCGGGACATATACCGCACAACAGAATCTCAGAGTCAGAAGCACCCCGGAGCGACAAACGAGTTCGCACGGGTCGTCCGTCTGCAACGCGTTTCTGTCTCTGAAACTGTCGGTCCCGACTGAAGTACGTCACGCCCGGACTTCGAACTGTGATGTCGTTCAGCAGGAAACGTATCACTGGTATAGCACCCGACCCGGTGGGAGCCACCCCCGTCGGATTCGGTCGACCGATCAGTGGCGACCGGACAGCGGTATGAGCGAACGCGACAGCGAGCGACCCCTGCCGCCAAAGCGGACGGGCCTACCGGTTCTGGGGAGTGCGGTCTCGTTCGGTCGCGACCCATACGCGTTCTACGAGGACGTCGCGAGGTACGGCGACATAGTTCGGTTCTCGATGGGGAACTACGACATGGTCGGCGTGCTGGACCCCGCTGCTATCGAGGCGGTCCTCGTCGAGAAGTTCGACAGCTTCCGGAAACCGGACCGTGCCGGCGGCGTGGACGTGCTCTCCGACGGGCTGTTGCTGGCCGACGGCGACCGCTGGCAGACTCAGCGGACGCGTCTCCAGCCGCTGTTCTACCGGGAGCGTATCGAGAACTACGCCGAGACGATGGCGACGTACGCGGCCGCGATGGCCGAGCGATGGGCAGCGACTCCGGGGGCTATCGACCTGACAGAGGCGACTTCGACCTACACGCTCCGGGTGCTCGGGAAGACGCTGCTGGGCGTCGAGACGGACGAGCACCACCGTGCAGTCCGGGCGGGTGCCGAAGCGATTCGCGAACGCAGCAGTCAGAACCCGGTTTCAGTGGATCTTCCTGACTGGTTGCCGACACCCGGGAACCGTCGGTACCGTCGTGGCGTCGAACAGTTGGAGGCCGTCGTGGACGACCTCGTCGCGGAAACTGACCCGGACGGCGACGGACAGGACATCCTGTCGACGCTCGTCACCACCAGCGAGCACGCGGACGAGGGTCCCACCGAATCGGATTTACGGAGCCAGCTCGTGACGTTCCTGTTCGCCGGCCACGAGACCAGCGCCACAGCGCTGAC